>OJDV01000023.1_pt1 | contig 153586 bp, 145 predicted proteins | sample 1592911 | NCBI WGS metagenome assembly OJDV01 (sample SAMN05416860, study PRJEB24817) | seawater metagenome | isolation source: Sea water | place: Canada:Atlantic | collected 2013-11
CAGAGCCTCCACTAATTTATAAGCTCATGTGTTCCAATTTATCTGACGACGGACAATCTAGTCACTTTGCGTTGCGGCTCTTTAGGGCAACAGCGTGGTTTCAATGCACAGCCATCACAACCTGGCTTACGGGCGCGGTAGCGTATTGTTTCATCTTTGTTCGCACCCGTTCTCGGCGTTTTATATGCACGTCGATATTGCTTGAGTTCTTTGCCGCTTGGACAGATGTAGAGATCGTTTTCGGCATCAAAGGTAAAGTCGGCCCGCTCAAAGGTGCCATCTTTGCGACCAGACTTATCTATGACGGGAATATGCGGTGCAATCCCGCGTTTCTCAACTAGCCAATCCAACATCGGACCCGAACCATAAGCTGTGTCTGCAATGAGGCGTTCAGGCATAAGATCATGTACCTTTTGCACGCGATCAATCATCGTTCTAACCGCGCCAACCTCAGCTTGGCGAATAGAGCGTGTGGCCTCCACATCCATGATCACCGCATTATCTGTATCGATTAGATAGTTCGTTGAATACGCAAAATATGCAGGGCCACCGCGAGCGCCAGTCCATTGGGACGCTGGATCTGAATGTGAGATAAACTTAGGCGTAACGGGACTGGCTGCGCCAAAAGCTGCGTCATCCAGTGTTTCTAAATACTCTCGAACGGCGCGTGGTGCTTCTTTCGGATCAATGATCTCTGGGTTCCAATCTGCCTTCGGTGTTGATTGCTGACGGTTCGCATCAGCGGCAATAATACTCGCATCCGCCGCGTAACGTTGACCACTTGCCAGCCCTGTTTCGATACATTGTGCGACGACAGTCTCGAACACATGCCGCAATATATCACTGTCACGAAAGCGGCCGTGACGGTTCTTTGAAAAAGTAGAGTGGTCAGGGATTGGATCGTTTAGATCAAGTTTGCAAAACCAACGATAAGCAAGATTTAAATGAACCTCATCACACAACCGCCGTTCAGATCGAATGCCCATAATATAACCTACCAGCAACATACGCATCATCAGTTCTGGATCAATCGATGGTCGGCCTGTTGAGCTGTAAAACTCTGTCAGATGTTTGCGAACGCCAGACAAATCAATGACACCGTCAATTGCGCGTAGGATGTGATCGGACGGAACATGATCTTCAATTGAAAAGTCATAAAATAACGCGCTCTGTGCTTCTTGCTTTGGCCCCATCATCGTTAGTAATCTCCCGTATCAATAAGGAAATTGAATCAGCCCAACACACTTAAATCAAGTAGAGTTTTTCAACAGAATAAGCCCAAAGTGACAACACTATGTAAGTAGATAACGTTGGTAAAAGCCCAGCTAAACTGTTTATAGCTTTATACGTGGGAAGCCAAATTTGGGCCCAGATCATGAGCATTGTTTTCGGCTTATGTGAAGTAGTTTGAGTGAATTATTTTAATATTACTCATCGGAAATTACCGTAAGAATAGCCTAAGTTTTGTCCAAGTACCGTCATCATAATACCCAATTTTACTGCTGTAATCACTTACAGAATGGCATCTTGAAGATAGGTAAAAAATTTAAGCCATTCTTAATTATGGTGATTATTTTGGCAATTTTGACATTTTCTGGGAATAACGTTGCATTCTTTGATGGAATTAATGACAGCGGTAGTGACGTATCTATTGATGCGACCTTTGCCTTTTTATCCACCGACATTATTACAGTGACCATTCCAGACGGTGATATCCAAGCAAATGGTGAATTTGACTACAGTGAGGTTTATATCACCCGTTTCGCGGTGGAACGCGCGGGTGTAGAGTATGTATTCAACGTAGGCAGCGGAGTTAAGATCAAAGAGTCTGGTGCTTCAGATTCGTCATCTTCTGGAGCCAAGGAACAGGGTGATGACTTTTTCACGACTACTGATAGTATTGGACCACCTTCTTCAGGCCCATTTTCTGGCTTATCTTCAGGGACAGTTGCATTTGCAGCGAATAACACTTTCACATCCAATTCAACTACAACGATGGTTCATGTTGAGAACTTGGATTTAAACAACGATGGCGATTCAAATGACACTGTACCGTTAGAGGCTGGTAACGGTAATTTTAACGTCAATTCAATTGTTTGCTTTACATCTGGAACCCTGATCACAACCCAGTCTGGCGAGGTAGCAATAGAAAAACTTTCTGCGGGCGATATGGTGTTGACGATGGACCATGGTTATCAACCAATCCGCTGGATTGGATCAAGTAAACGCATAGCAATGGGCGACTTGGCTCCCATATTGATACGCAAAGATACTCTGGGCAATACCCGCGATTTACGTGTGTCGCCACAACACCGAATGTTGATACAAGGCAGCAATGCCGAATTGTTGTTTGGAGAAGCACAAGTGCTTGTAGCTGCCAAAAGTCTAATCAATGATAATTCTATTATACGTGTCGAAGGCGGCACTGTTGAATACTTCCACATGATGTTTTATGCCCATGAAATTATCTTCGCGGAAGGTGCCCTTACAGAAAGTTTTTATCCAGCACAGCAAGGTTGGGCAGCCATGGATCAAGCCGCCCGCGATGAAATTTTGGAGTTGTTTCCACAATTCGCAGATAGCGAATTTGACAGTCATGGCCCTATGGCCCGCCAAGGTTTAAAACATAATGAAGGTGTCTTGCTAGGGGAGTTAATGTTCGTGTGATCTATATGCGACCTTATCCATGAAGTTACATCGTCATGACGGTGGAATGACCCATAGAAATTGCAGCCTACGTTCGTTGCATGAATACTATTGGGTCGCCTTGCTGTAAACGGCAGCTTTGTCCGCATAGAAGACTTTAATGGACTAACAATGAATGGCCAGTCCCCGCCCGTCTAAGATATTAATTTAATATCTTCGAATACACCATGAACATGCTTCATTAATGCGCTTGTTCTATAGGTTCGTGAATCTGCATTCTTTACACCATATAATGCAACTCTTCTTGCAGCGGCTTCGCCTTTCGAAGTTTCGTTAGACTTTTTCAGCGAAGTTGTTCTTTGAAACTTCACTGTATTTCTTTCAATCTTTCCAGCTATTCGATAAAATTTAGAACGTAATTTAGATATGTCTGGTACAGTATAGAGGTTTGCGAGCATATGGATATGTGGTTCGCAAGGATTTCCATTTTTGTCTTGTTGTTCAATCGAGAACATAAAAATAGCATCTTTTCCGATTGCTAACTTTGCGGCCGTTGCTACTGCTCTTTTTATCTTTTTGATTGAGCCATTTGTTAACAATCCACTACTTGGGTCGATTGAAGTGTGCCCACTTGCAATTGATCCAATAGTAATATGATACGAATGAAACAACTTACTTTTATTATATGGCATTTTCTTTCGTGCTTCATCCCCAAGTGCTGACAGGGCTCTCGCTGTCACGGTATATTGGTCTTGAGGTGTAAGAGACTTAAAGCGAGCTTTAGGTGTAACCTTTTTGATCCGTCTTTGATGCCTCTGATCTAGGCTTCTAGCTGTGGTATTCATTGGGATAGTGCCTTTGTAGTTAGTGAAGTGTGTAATATAACTAGGGGTAGTACACCACCCCGTTGAGGCAAAACCGTTGAAATAACTTAAACCGCTGAAACTTATCATATATTTTGACTAATACTACGAATTATTGGCTTAATAGCCACATATGTATTCGTTACGAAAGGCATTTTATATTCCCAAGGAATAACCCTTGGCGGCATGTGTATAAACACCCTACGAAGGTAAGGAGATTATACACGAGAGGGTTTCAATGAAATATATTAGCTATCTTAGAGTTTCGACTGACAAGCAGGGTAAAAGCGGTCTTGGCTTGGAAGCCCAGCGCAATTCAGTTTTGGATTACGTTGGTGCCAGAGGCAAAATTGTTGCCGAATATGTTGAAATTGAAAGTGGCAAAAGAAGTGATCGAACCGAACTAAGTTCTGCGCTGAAGCAAGCTAAAGAGTGCGGTGCAATATTGATCATTGCAAAGTTAGATCGCTTAGCTCGTAATGTTGCGTTTATCGCAAACCTATTGGAAAGCAATGTAGAGGTTGTAGCCGCAGATATGCCTGAGGCAAATAGGTTTATGTTTCACATTATGGCAGCAGTTTCTGAGCAGGAAGGTAAGGCTATCTCAGAGCGCACCAGAGCCGCACTGAAGGCCGCAAAGGCACGTGGTGTTAAGTTGGGTTGGGCAAACCCTAAGCGCCGCTCTGAGCAGCTTTTAGCGTCTCTGAAGGGTGCGAAGGCAAATATTACTAAGTCGAATACATATGCCACAAAACTCTTACCAATAGTAATGAATTTGAAGGGAAAGCAGATGACATTAAGGGGAATTGCAGATCATCTCAATTCAACGGGGGTACCTACTGCACGTGGTGCGAAATGGCACCCAACTACTGTAAAAAACCTGCTGGCACATTGTGAAACTCTAACAGACATTTGTTGCGATTAAAAAAGTGTTTTGTATTACCCCTAATATTGTCACTCTATATCAAAGAACCCCAAATGCGGCTTGTTGATACCATACTTCACAGTACCAGAGCCAAACTGTCCAGTCCCTTCATCCGGGGTTTCACCGTAATTTATTCATCTCTCGGTGCCTAAAAATCCACCAGATTGCCGCGACCATAAGCTGGCGTAAACACCATCCTTGGCCAACAGCTCATCATGTGTGCCGTCTTCTACAACACGCCCTAAATCAAGCACGACAATACGATCCATTTGTGCAATCGTTGATAAGCGATGTGCAATTGCAATTACGGTTTTACCATCCATCAACCCGTATAGGGTTTTCTGGATTGCTGCTTCAACCTCACTGTCTAACGCAGATGTTGCCTCATCCAATATCAAGATTGGTGCGTCTTTTAATATTACCCGTGCAATCGCTATCCTCTGGCGTTGGCCACCTGATAATTTCACACCACGCTCCCCAACTTGCGCATCATAGCTACGTCGCCCTTCAGGATCTTCTAGATCCAATATAAAGTCATGCGCTTCGGCCCGCATTGCCGCAGCTAACATCTGTTCGTCTGAAGAATTTGGGCTGCCATAAAGAATATTTGCCCGCACCGATCTGTGTAAAAGTGAACTGTCTTGCGTCACCATGCCAATCTGCTGTCGCAAACTGTTTTGGGTCACATCGGCAACTGATTGCCCATCAATCAGGATACGACCATTTTCAACGTCCCGAAACCGCAACAGAAGATTAACAAGGCTTGATTTTCCTGCACCAGAGCGCCCAATCAATCCGACACGTTGACCGCTTGGGATCGTTAGATTTACACGATCTAGCCCGCCTTGGTCTTTGCCGTAATGATGTGTTAAATTTTCAAACTGAATTTCAGCATTTTTTATTTCAAGCGGCAGTGCCCCGTCCTTATCCACAACTTCTTGTGGTTTCGCAATTGAACGCAATCCTTCCCGAATTACACCCGCATGTTCAAACAGCCGAATAGTGACCCACATAATCCAGCCACTCATCCCGTTTAGCCGCAATGTCAGTGCGGATGCTGCCGCCACTTCGCCTACAGTGACACTGCCGTTTGACCATAACCAGATCGCGGGCCCTACGACACCAATAATCAGCAAACTATTAAGGCTGTTCAGTCCAAACGACATTTCTGTCATCAATCTTAAAAACCGCTGAAACCGTAACCGCAGCCTACGCATTGCTGACAAAGCATATACTTCTTCACTTGTGCTGTGCGCAAATAATTTCACCGTTTCTATATTAGAATAGGCGTCCACAACACGCCCTGTAACAAGTGATCGAGCGTCCGACCATTTTTCTGATGCAACAGCTACCCTGACAGCTATTTTACGCACATATAGCACATAGAGCATCAACCAGATGGCCAATGGCAAACCCAGTCTATAATCAATTTGGCTTAGGATCAGAATGGCACCAACCACATACGTCGCCGCATACCAAATACCTTCAAATGCCATGTAAACACTGTCTTCAACAGCAGGGCCCATTTGCATAACGCGGTTTGACAGGCGCCCCGCAAAATCATTTTGGAAAAACCCAACCGATTGCCCCAACATATGCTTATGCGCCTGCCATCTGACTTGTTCTTGCATATTCCCGGCAAGTGTTTGTTCTAAGAAAAAGTGGTTCAATGTAAAAACCAACGGCCGCAACAATATTATAAATACCACCGCCAAACCTAACTCAACCGAATGGTCTTGCCAGAAGGTTGTTGGCCCTGATTGCCCCATCAAATCAATGATGCGTCCAGAATAAAAAATAAGTCCGCTTTCCATTATTGCCGTAAGAAAGCCCATAAAGGCGATCCAAGGCAACCAACGACGAAATGGCATCATCTGCGTTTTTAGATAGGCCCATAGGTCAACAGGTGGGGTCTGTGTCGGAAATTTTGCAAATGGGTTGATAAGATTTTCGAATAACCGAAACATGTGTGCCCTCCTTAGGGCCTAAAAAGAAATGTAATGATAAAGTTGCTGACTATTTGTCAGCTATTCAGCGCGTATATTTGATCCTGAAATTTACCATTCGACATTCCTCCAGCATGAGTCGTGCTTATGATTAACTTATTTCTAAAGCTTTGTCAGCAATTACAAAGTTCAACTATCCTCTTCGCTAAAGGGCCGATGCTCTGTCTAGCGTTCTTCAAGGCTCTCAAGATAGAGAGCCAAGGATTAAGGCAAGAACAGCTAAATGAGGTGGGCAGTATGATAAATAAGGATGTGGGCTGGGGTGTGAGCGGCGGCTACCGTGTTGTGACGCCGCTTACTAGTCTATTTTAGTTTAAAGAGGCAACGCCTAATGGAACACCAGCAACTTCACACCAGATGTAAACTTCATTGTATTTATCCGAAGACATTGTAGGCGGAAGTGCATAGCGTTGCTTTCCAGTCAAACTCAAAAGAGCGCCCAATTTTGTCTCTGGATCATAAACACCATCTTTACCAAATGCTACGCGTGGATCTGGCCCACCATCAAGCATGAAATCGTCACCAAGTTCAACGAATGTGCGGTCTCCTTCTTTAATGACTTTCACTGATCCAGTTGTTTCGTGATTGCTGCGGCCTTCGAATGCGCCTGATGCAGTTGTCATCATCTCTTGTGCAGACAATGGCAAAGCACTGATCCCTGCGATTGTAGCCAAGCCAAGTACGCCGGCAGTCTTAAACATTGTTCGTCGATTCATCATATCACAATCATCCTTTTCTATATCAGTGATGATGCCCTTAAATAGTAGAATAGTTAGAGGTGAGAGTGAAACTTTCGTATATGACGGTATCTTGATCGGTCGTAATATATGGGGCTAGCTCTTCTCTTAGAGGAGTCGCAGCAATCGAAACAGCCCAGTAGTACTTTCGTTAAATACATATATATGTGCTTAGTTGATTTAGTGGAAACGGCCATTGCTTAGGTTTTTAATATCACCGTGAGACAATCCGATGTCATTCAGTTCGCGAGCAGATAATGCGTTCAGCATGTTGAATGTTTTACGGTTAGCATTCCAAGTCGCAAGGTTGTTTAAAGTAGTCTCAACAGCGTGGATTGCGCGAAATGTTGCAATAGCACCAAAAGATGCGACAGGTGTAGAGTATGTAGTTGCCATGAGCCTAATCCTTGGATGTGGTCATTGTGACCGTGTTTTATAAGGCTCGTATAGTGTTGATAATGTTGTTCCACAAACGCAGTTACTGCATTTCCGTAATGTGGTTTATGCATACCGGATAAAGACCAGATAAAATACATAGCGCGCTTCTAAAACCCGCAGTTCTTATAGTCACTGGCCATACACTCTCTCGCCATAGACTGCGCTTTCGAGATGCCTTCTGAAGTCATCTTGGCGGCTACCATATTAAGGGCCTCACTGACTCTCGTTTATAAGATTTCTTGTGCGTGATATTTTTCAATCATTGCTTTCACAGCAGTTTAGCTGCAAGCTTTGGTGTTATCTTATAAAAGGAATGCAACAAAGGAGGTGAATGTGGTTCATCAATTCCAATCAAAAATATGTATTATGTCGATCACGGCGGTTTTAATAATGATGTCACCAGCACAGGCACAGGTGGGTGGTTTTTTGAACAAGCTGAAGAGTATAGAAAAAACTGCCTATACCGTGACAAAGCTGCCAAAAGTACAAGCTGATGTCGGCGGCGTGAAACTGGATTTAGATTCCTGTAGTGCAAAAACAGGCGTGAAAACCATCGATAATTCAACAACAGATAAAACCAAAGATAAATGCGGCACACAGAATAAAAGTAATGCACCAGCCAAAGTGGATAATACACCTAGTAGACTTGAGAAGGCGGCACGCCATTGCCACCGCTGTTAATGCGAATTACCCTGAATCGGACTCGGATAGCAGAGGTAATTAACGATTATCTACGGGTGCCAGCACACGGTCATGAGGCGTTTTTTGTTGGAAAAGCGTAAGGGTAACGACTGCTAGTAATACCATAGCCCCGCCAATGATTTCCATTGATGTTATTCGCCTCGGTTACGCATTATGCCCATGAATTGTAGGCCATAAGCTCATAAAGTGATATTCGAACTGTTCTATTGGCGTGCATGTAACTAATCTGGTTTAGGTAAGTTAGCACTGGCAGTCACAACAAGCAGATTGGCAAAACTAGTCGATATGTTGCCACGACTTGCGCACCGCTTACGCACCATTTTTTGAAACACTTCCTTAAATAAACTCATAATAAAAACAGCTTGCAGAGATGGATATCTCCTACCGTCGGAGCCAATTTCCCCAAAAATATTCGGGAAAATGGCAAATAACCAGATAGTCTACCTTGCTTTGGTCCAATTTCCCTTCTACTGCCGTAACTATGAAAATTATTACCACGACACTCGAATTAGAAGCATTTTGCGCAGAATGTGCGAATTATGATTATGTCACCGTTGATACCGAGTTTTTGCGTGAACGTACGTATTACTCAAAACTGTGCCTTATCCAAATGGCCTATCCAGGCATGGGCGATGAAAACGCCGCTTTAATAGACCCGTTGTCAAACGAGCTGTCCCTTGAGCCGCTATATAAGCTTTTTGAAGATGAAAGCGTTGTTAAAGTGTTTCACGCCGCACGCCAAGATTTGGAAATATTCTTTGTCGATAAGGGCATTATCCCTAATCCGTTATTTGATACGCAGATTGCCGCGATGGTTTGTGGCTTTGGTGAACAAGTGGGTTATGAAACATTAGTGCGTAAAATTGTTAATCTACCGCTTGATAAATCTTCACGTTTTACAGACTGGAGCACACGGCCGCTTTCAGACAGACAAAAGACCTATGCTTTGGGTGATGTAACCCATTTGCGGGTAATTTATGAACATTTAAAACATCACCTTGAAAAAGCAGATCGCGCACCATGGGTTCAAGAAGAACTTGGTATTTTAACCAACCCTAATACCTATGTTGTTCATCCCGATGATGCATGGAAACGGGTTAAAACCCGAAACGGTTCAGGCAAAATGCTTGCATATGTACGTGAATTAGCCCGGTTTAGGGAAGTATATGCGCAAACCAAAAATATTCCGCGTAACAGAGTGTATAAAGATGATGCCTTGCTGGAACTTGCTGCAACAAAACCTAATGCACACGATAAATTAAAGAAATCGCGTTTGTTACTGCGGGATGCCCGTGGCGGGGCGATTGCTGAGGGTATTATTGCCGCGGTTAAGGCGGCATCTATGGTTGAACCAAATGATTATCCCAAAGCACCCATTGTACGTGTGAAAAAGCAAGGCAATGACGGTTTGGCAGATTTGTTGCGTGTTCTACTAAAAGCAAGTGCTGAACAGGCTGGTGTCGCAAGTAAATTAATCTGTAGTGCCTCTGATTTAGATGCTATCGCAAATGGTGAAAGATCACTGCCAGCTTTTAGTGGCTGGCGCAAACAAGTGTTTGGCGGGAATGCACTTAAGCTGTGTGATGGTGAAATTGCCTTATCCGCTCATAAGGATTCGGTTAAAATTGTTAAGCTTTAACCTTACTTTGAAACTGTAATTTCGTTTTGTTCTGCGATAACGCGAATTTTCTTTACAGATGGTAACTTGACCAAGTTAATTGCAGCACCTGCATAAATTTCTTTTGATCGTTTTGTCGTAATCAAAGCGTCAGTATAGGGTGCATCCCCTTTGAATTCGTAACTGACAATACCGTTTTCGTCAGGCAAACCATTATTTAACGCAACAAGGTTCACATCACCATAGCCAGGTTGGCTTGCCGTTCCGCGCGCAGTAATCAAAACCCCACCCCGATACGGATCTACCTTAACTTCGACCACAACAGGTATCAGTGTGCGTGTATCAACAACTTTCTTTTTTTGTTCCAACACAACTTCTTTAACGCGTTTAGCGCCAAAGGATCCCACAGAACTTCCGCCACTAGACCCAGTAGAGCTGTTACCGGATGATCCTGTCATGCTGCCAACGGCAGAACATCCTGTGACAAAACCAAATGCGATCATGGTGATAATAATCTTTTTCATAACGTTGCCTTAACTGCTCTGCTATTACCGATACCCAAACTCTGGCTCAAAGAAAAGCCTTCTATAGCTATTATGCAAGAAAAACACTGGACGTTTTGCCCATACACTCATAATTGAGTAAAAAAACGAGGCGTAATCATGTCGGAAACTTTTGAAGATATTGTGGAAACATTTGAGTTTTTGGATGATTGGGAAGATCGTTATCGCCACGTGATTGAAATGGGCCGCGCCATGAAGCCGCTTGATGATGTCTATAAAGTAGCTGCAACCAAGGTTGATGGCTGTGCGTCACAAGTCTGGATTATTCCGCAAATCAAAGGTGTAGGGTCGCAGGCGGTTCTGGAATTTGAAGGGGCAAGTGATGCAATGATCGTCAATGGCCTGATTGCAATCCTTAAGGTTTTATATGCTGGTAATACTTTGGAAGAGGCCCTGAAAATAGATGCCTTGACCGCATTTGGGCGCCTTGGACTGGATCAACATTTATCCGCACAACGTTCAAACGGTTTGCGCGCGATGATAGAGCGATTAAGAAGTGTTTCATTATCGGCTTCTAACGCCTGAAAACGGTTATGAATAGTTTGCATGATTATTATGATTAATATGCGTTTGAATCATATTAAGAAACCTGTCACAGGCAGATAAACACTATGCGAAATACAGCTGCTAAGGATAAGCTATATGTCACAAATTATGCAAAAAATCATCGATAAACAAGGGTTTGTTTTGGCTGACGGTGCGACTGGCACCAATTTGTTCAACATGGGTCTTATGTCGGGTGACGCACCTGAAATGTGGAATGAAGAACATCCTGATCGCATTGCAAAACTATATCAAGGGGCTGTAGACGCGGGCTCTGATCTGTTTTTGACAAACAGCTTTGGCGGAAATGCCTCTCGGTTGAAGTTGCACAACGCCCAGCATCGCGCACGCGAGTTATCCCGTATGTCCGCAGAAATTGGCCGCGAAGTTGCAGATAAGTCCGGCCGCGATATTGTGGTTGCAGGTTCAATCGGCCCCACAGGCGAAATTATGGGCAAGATCGGCACATTAACCCATGAAGCGGCAGTTGAAGTGTTCGAAGAACAGGCGCACGGCTTACTAGAAGGCGGCGCAGATGTTCTATGGATTGAAACGTTTTCAGCACCCGAAGAATATGCTGCCGCCGCCCAAGCAATGCAAAACGTAGGTGCGGATTGGTGCGGTACTATGAGCTTTGATACCGCAGGGCGCACAATGATGGGGCTAACCTCTGCCAATATGGTTAAAATGGTAGATGATCTTGATTATGCGCCATATGCATTTGGTGCAAACTGTGGGGTAGGGGCATCTGACCTGTTGCGCACAGTTTTAGGTTTTTCTGAAACAGATAATAGCCGCCCAATCATTGCTAAGGGCAATGCAGGCATACCAAAATATGTTGATGGACATATTCATTACGATGGCACGCCGGATTTAATGGCGGAATATGCAATTCTTGCACGCAATTCAGGTGCTACGATAATCGGGGGCTGTTGTGGCACAATGCCAGAGCATTTACGTGCCATGCGCAAAGCACTTGATAGCACACCAAAAGGTGAAAAACCCAGCCATGAGCAAATAACATCTGTCTTGGGCGCATTCTCATCCGACAATGATGGAACCGGTGATGCACCTGTGCAAAAACCCCGTCGAAACCGTCGCCGTGGCTAAATTTAACGTTGTTGGTCGCACCACCGTTGTGTTTTGTCGTAAACTGTAAAGATAAATACAGTAAAATCCGTGAAATACATAAGTATGAACCACTTAAACGAATAAAGGGAATTAAAGATGTCCGACGAAGAAGATGATATCATCCTATCCGAGCTGTCAGATGATGAGCTGGTGCTGCAAATGCACGATGACCTTTATGACGGTATGAAAGAGGAAATCGAAGAATCAGTAAACATCCTATTGGATCGTGGCTGGATGCCTTATGACGTACTAACCAAAGCTTTGGTTGAAGGCATGCGCATCGTCGGTATTGATTTTCGTGATGGTATACTGTTTGTGCCCGAAGTGCTGCTGGCCGCGAATGCGATGAAGGGCGGTATGTTTATTCTTAAGCCGCTACTGGCTGAAACAGGTGCACCGCGTTTGGGCAATATGCTGATCGGTACTGTGAAGGGTGATATTCACGACATCGGCAAAAACCTAGTGACCATGATGATGGAAGGGGCTGGCTTTGAGGTCAAAGACCTTGGCATCAACAACCCGGTTGAAAACTATCTAGATGAGTTGGACAGCAACGAATACGATATTCTTGGTATGTCTGCCCTGCTGACCACAACAATGCCTTACATGAAGGTCGTTATTGATACGATGGTCGAAAAAGGCATGCGCGACGATTATGTTGTCCTTGTCGGTGGCGCACCGTTGAACGAAGAGTTCGGCAAAGCCATTGGCGCAGACGCATATTGCCGCGATGCCGCAGTAGCAGTGGAAACCGCAAAAGAATATATGGCCAAAAAACACAATCAAATGAGTGCTTAAATGGCTTTATCTGTCGATGATACAACATTGACTGAAAAAGGTTTGAACGCGCCTGATGTAAAAATCGGGCGCGTTTTGCTTTTGGCATGTGGTGCATTGGCCCATGAAATTCTCGCCCTTAAACGACTGAACAACTGGGATCATATGGATTTGAAATGCCTGCCTGCCAAGTACCATCTTTATCCCGATAAAATCCCCAAAGTGGTGGAAGAGGCGGTTCATAAACACCGTAACGATTACGAAACCATCTTCGTGGTCTACGCCGACTGTGGCACTGGTGGCCTGTTACAGGCTAAATGCGCCGAACTGGGTGTGGAAATGGTCGCAGGCCCGCATTGCTACAGCTTTTTCGAAGGCAATGATGTGTTTGCCAAAACTTCCGAAGATGAAATCACTGCGTTTTATCTGACCGACTTTCTAGTCAAACAATTTGATGCTTTCATCATGAAACCGATGGGCTTAGACCGCCACCCAGAACTGCGCGATATGTATTTCGGCAATTATACTAAGGTGGTTTATCAAGCCCAGATTAACGATCCTGTGTTGGACGCTAAGGCTCAAGAATGTGCCGATAAACTAGGTTTGCCGTTAGAGCGACGTTTTACGGGGTACGGGGACTTAGAAGTGGCACTAAAGGCTGTTTAGGTGGGTGTGGTGTCATTTAAGATTTAGTATATTGCAATAACGTGTATAAACATACTTCAGCAAAGATGATCCCCAGCAGAATTTAACGATTTGTGTGTTCCACCAAATGTACAAGCAGTTCCCCATTTTCCGTCTGAACATGGCAGAACTGTATATTTACTTCCATTTCCACATTAAAGATAATACTTTTTTCTACCTGACCAACCAGCAATAGCCGTGCTTCCAGTTATTTTCCATCCATTGGTGGTTTGAGACGATGTATTGCGAATATTTGAACTAGAATTGTTTGTGCCATTAGATCCAGCTGCCGATAGGCCATCACAAGCACCTTCAGAACAAACCTTACCAATGACTGCACCTGTCGCAATAGCGGCTCCAGCAATTGGCTTTAACCAACCGTAGCTACACCCATCTTCTAGCCCTGTCACACATCGCCTTTTGTTCCCTCCAGCAGTGCGTTTAGGGTTTGAGGTCGCAACATGTCTTGGTGCAAGACCTTTTGTGTCCCCGCGTACAAATGAACTCCACATCACATCTGTGCCAGCTGGTGCGCATTGATCCTTTTCGACATCTTCCGCACGCGTAATACGCATTGAATAACAAATTTTGTCTTCGCCAGCCCACCATCGGCCAGATTCTCTTCTCCGATAGCCTTTCGGCGTTTCCTTAAAGTAATAAGCCCGTCCATTGCTAGAATGGTAAATGTAACGCGTGCCCAAAGATCGATCATTAGGCCCTAAGTGAAGATAACGTTGTTCTCTCGTCAGTTTCGAAACAGTATGGTTGGAATATTTTGATTTTACATCGGATTTATTTAGTGGTTCCCCACATCCTGTCATCACTAATGTTACAATGATAATAGCACTCTTTACTTTACAAACCACAATTTTTCTCCGCCTTTATGAAAATTGGTCACAAATAATGCTACCAGTCAATAAATACTTGATTCTGATCCAATCAGACACTGAATAGCTGTTTCCATCCAATATACTTGGCCAATAACTGTAGGGTATTGATGGGATTGTTGAGTGTGGATCATTGTGATGCCATGAATGGTGCACTTGGGATGTGAATGGGCAGTTATTATTTGTGAATAAATATAAATAACAATACCTTACCCCCATGTCCCAACTGGGACATCTCATATTCCAACCCTTACCCCACATAATCCGAACGGGTCAGGCTATACTTCGCCATCTTCTCATTCAATGTCCTGCGCGGCAGTTTCAACTCTTCCATCACCGACTGAATAGATCCTTTATGACGGCGCATTGTGTTGTCTATCAGCATCCGCTCAAACGCTTCCACATGCTCTTTTAGGGGTTTGCCATCTTCCATAACTTCAGGCGCATCATCCTCGCCATCGGCCATCAACAGACCAGAAATTGAATAGCTACCCCGACGGCTTTGCAAAACTGTTCGTTCTGCCAGATTGATAAGCTGTCGAATATTCCCGGGCCAAGGGGCCTGCAACAGCTTGGCTGCATCTTCGGCAGATACCTCTGGCTGGTCGCACCCATATTCATCAGCAAAAGTTTCGGCATAGCGGGTAAATAACGTCAAAATATCCTGCCCACGCTGACGCAAAGGTGGCGGTGTTAATTGCATTGCTGCAAGGCGAAAAAACAAGTCTTGGCGCATTAATGCTTCCATTGAATTGTTTGGATCAGGCTCATTTGATATGGCAATAATCCGTAATTGCGATATTTCACCACGATCATGTTCAGCGATTGCACTTAGCAATTTAGCCTGAACAGAAGCGGGCAGGGATTCTATATCTTCCAAACACAAAGTACCGCCAAGGGACGCTTCCAAATAGGGTGTAGCATGTTCATTTGGGCCAAACAGCCGTTTAGATAATTCATCTTCGGTGTAAGCTGCACAATTTACAGTGATAAACTTCTTACCTTGGCGCGATCCACAAGCATGCAAGGCATGTGCTATCAGGCTTTTACCAGTTCCCGTTTCACCAGAGATTAGAATATGCCCGTCGGCCTGTGCCAAATCCAGAATATCCTCGCGCAGGCGTTCCATTACGGGGCTAGAGCCAACCAATTTACGCAACAACGTTGTACCATCAGACAGCTCACGGCGCAAAGTGCGGTTATCCAGCGTCAGGCGGCGGGTTTGCACCGCACGCTTGGCCAATTCGGCCATGCGTTCAGGGTCAAACGGTTTTTCAAGAAAATCATAAGCCCCAATGCGCATGGCATCAACTGCCATAGAAACATCGCCATGCCCCGTTATCATTATAACGGGGATGGTATTGTCGATGCTTTGCAACTTCTTCAAAAACTGAATGCCGTCTATTTCAGGCATACGCACATCTGAAATAATAATCCCAGGGAAGTCCGCATCAATTTCTTTTAGTGCATGAACCGCACTCGGATAGGTAATTGTGCGATAACCCGATAATGTCAGCCATTGCGATATACTTTCACGCATGTCCTGCTCATCATCTACTATCGCTATTTTTATTTGCTCGACCATTTGGCTACTCCGCCGCTTTTATGTTTTCGTCTTGAATTAAGGGGATTTGAAACTCAAACACCGCCCCATGCGGCTTAACGTTTCTGGCAATAAGACGTCCGCCTAGGTCTGTCGCAATTCCCGATGAAATAGCAAGACCTAAACCAACACCGTCGCCTGGTTGTTTTGTGGTGTAAAAGGGCTCGAACAGATTATCCAGGTTTTCAATTCCAGGCCCGTTATCTTTGATGCTTAATTTAGCCATTTCGCCCGCTACCAACAGGATATCCAGATGGCGATCACTTTGAACTTTCATCGCATCTATAGCATTTCGTAATAAGTTTACGATAACCTGTTCAATGCGCACAGGATCACCCAAAACCATCACTGGTGATTTAGGCATGGTTTCTGATATTTCTATTTCTAACTGGTTAAGCTGTGGTGACATCATCGACAGGCTGCCCTGAACGGAACTTCGCAGGTCTACAGGGTATAGTTCATCACCGCCCTTGCGCGCATAAGATTTAAGCTGCCGAGTAATTGCCCCCATACGGTCAATCAAGTCATCAATGCGCTGAAAACTTCCCATTGCTTCATCCGGGCGTCTTCTTTTTAATAGCAGTTTGGCGCCCGCCAGATATGTGCGCATCGCAGCCAGTGGTTGGTTCAATTCGTGACTTACAGCCGCAGACATCTCACCTAAAGCTGCTAGTTTTGAGCTTTGCGCAAGGCTTTGTTCAGCAACTTGCAAGTTGCGTTCTGCCTCTTGGCGTTGGGCAATTTCCATCGTTAATTGTTCGTTCAAAGTCCGTAAACTTGCCGTTTCAGCTTGAAATATGAATGATTTTCTAAGGGCGCGTTTTGATAGGATGTAAAATAATAACGCGAAGATCATCGCATAACCCATTATTTCAATAGATAAAATTGCATTAACACGCGTGCGGATGTTTTCGAAAGATGCTAAATATACGATATTCCAGCCTTGAAACGGTACTTTTTCATCTACCCTAAATAATGGTTGTCCTCGGATATACGCATCTGCAACAGAGCCACTCCATTCACCAGTTGCGCGTAATGCACGTTCCATTGTTGATAATACGGGCTGATTTGAGAAAGCTTCTTTTAAAGTTTGGTTTTCAAACTGACGTTCTGTGGACAGTAATATGGTACCTTCAGAGTTTCTGACTATGATTGTTGCGTCATTCTTAGACCATGTATCAAAAAGACCGTCCAAGTCAACTTCAACCACAATCACACCGATAAATTCTTGATCGCTTTTTAACCGTCGTGAAAAATAATAAGAGCGTCCACCGCTTTCATTTTCAAAACTGGTAAAAACCGTATCATTTGACCTAATTGCGGCAACATAAACTGGTTTATAACTTAAAAATTGCCCCAACTCTGTTCTGTTGCTTGTCGCAACAATTCGACCTTCAGAGTTTAGCAGAAATATTTCTTTTGAACCGATGTCTTCATGATACCGAATTAAACGCTGAGAAGTCGCTACAAAATCATCAGAATTCAGGGCAGAAATTAGGGTGGTGTCACGCGACAATAGCAAAGGCACAACGGCACTGCGTTGCAAATCACTGATAATTCGGCCGCTGTATAGTGATAATTGCCGTTCCGCATGCCCCCGTGTGGATTGCGTGAAAAACTGAGTGAAATAAAGATTGCTAAGCCAAATAACCGCAACTGCTGTGATTATCAAAAACAGCACACCGATGCGCAAGAACGTGTTTGCTCGATCCGAAGTTTCAAGCGGTATAGAGGTACCTTGGGCCATAGTTGGAATACTAGGTGTTGTGTGTGATACGCTCAAGTAAAATACGGTATGTTAATCAAGATTAAGCGGAAACCAGCGCGGCTGTGATACTTTCAAATAGTTTGCTGCCGTCTGTACCACCTAATTGCGGGTCGTTCAGCCGTTCAGGATGCGGCATCATGCCTAAAACACGCCGGTTGTCTGATAAGATACCTGCAATATCATCGGTAGCACCATTTGGGTTGTTTACATATGTATAGGCAATGCGGTCATCACCGTGAAGCAGCTTTAGAGTTTCTGCATCTGCTGTATAATTGCCTTCGTGGTGGGCGACGGGGTATGTAACAATATCACCTTTATTCTGCGTGGTGGTATATACAGAATTTGTAGTTTCTACTTTTAATTCAACATCTTTACAGATGAATTTTAACTGCGCATTGCGCATTAATACACCTGGTAGTAGGCCACTTTCTGTTAAAACTTGAAAGCCATTGCAAATGCCAATTACAAAGCCGCCTTTATTTGCAAATTCAACCACGGAACGCATAATAGGGGAACGTGCTGCAATGGCACCGCACCGCAGGTAATCACCAAATGAAAACCCGCCTGGAATGCCAATAACATCAAGCCCCTCAGGCAGGCCAGTTTCTTTGTGCCAAACCATCTGGGCTTTGTTGTTATCACCAGAGGCCCTGTCAAAAGCGACGGCCATGTCTCGGTCACAGTTTGAACCAGGAAATTGGATGACAGCTGCGCGCATTATAGAATTTCCACCGAATAATCTTCGATCACAGTGTTTGCCAGCAGTCTTTCGCACATGTCTTTGATCTGTGCTTTGGCTTTATCTGCGTCCGTTTCAGCCAATTCAATCTCGATGATCTTACCTTGGCGAACCCGTTCAACCCCTTCAAATCCCAGCGCACCAAGCGAATGGCGAACAGCGGCGCCTTGTGGGTCAAGAACACCGTTTTTAAGGGTCACATGTACACGTGCTTTCATAGCTTTGTCCTTTATTTAACCAATTTGGGGGTATTTTGTGCTACATTTTGCGGCAGTAAACCCAAACGTTTTGCCACCTCTGAATAGGCGTCTGTCAGGGATCCTAGATCACGGCGAAACACATCTTTGTCCAACTTTTCGTTGGTTTTAATATCCCATAGACGGCAACTATCAGGGCTAATTTCATCTGCCACGACCAACTGTTGGTAGTCATCTGTTGTCAATCGGCCTATTTCGATTTTGAAATCAACAAGCTTAATTCCAACACCATACATGACGCCTGATAAATAATCGTTCACACGTAATGCCATCGTAATTATATCGTCTAATTCACGTTGTGTAGCCCATTCTAGTGCCAAAATATGTTCTTCGGCCACCAATGGATCACCTAGACTGTCGTCTTTATAGCTAAATTCTACGATCGGTCGGTTCAAAACCGTACCTTCCTCTATGCCAAGTCTTTTAGACATAGAGCCGGCAATTACGTTACGCACAATAACTTCTAGGGGGATGATTTCTACATGCTTAACCAGTTGTTCACGCATGTTTAGACGTTTGATGAAATGCGTAGGGATGCCGATACTTTCCAATCCCAGCATGAAATGCTCGGAAAAACGATTGTTTAGGGCCCCCTTACCATCAATGACATCTTTTTTAACGGCATTGAAAGCGGTGGCATCATCTTTGAAATATTGAACGATGGTGCCAGGTTCCGGGCCTTCATACAGCGTTTTGGCTTTACCTTCGTAAATTTTTTTTCCCTTGGCCATCATCATCTCCAAATGGATATTAGGGACTCAACTGCCCCATTCCTTGCGCACTCTATAAGCTGTCCTAAAAGTCGCAGCAAGTTCATTCATGCCACACCTTGTAGCCGCTTTGATTTATGACCATATTATAACTATAGAGATTCAAAAAAGGAGAACCTAGATGAGCACATTTGACGAACGCGAGGACGCATTTGAAAAAAAATACGCACATGATGCCGAAATGCAATTCAAGGCAGAGGCGCGGTGTAATAAATTATTGGGGCTTTGGGCCGCTGATCTGATGGGTAAGTCAGATGAAGAAGCTGATGCTTATGCCAAAGAAGTTATTAAATCTGATTTCGAAGAGGCAGGCTCTGAAGATGTTTATCGCAAACTTTCCGGTGACCTAGGTGACAAAGCGGATGAGGCTACGATTCGTGCTAAAATGGCAGAACTACTGGCATCAGCAAAGTCGCAGGTTTTTGACGAAGTTTAAATTTGAATAGGTGTATCTGAGCTAATGTCCCAGTTGGGACACGTAGTTAATACATTGAAATTACTGGATATATGGTAACTTTTAAGGACTATATACACCCTAGGAACGAATAAAGGCCCTGAACTAATTCAGGGCCTTTATTATAAAAAGTCTGCATAAACAGTACACGCATTCCTGTAAGGGTAAAATTCCCTACTAAAATAGTAACCGCGAGGTAAAACTATCTTAGATACACAGACTATCTCTAAGTATTAATGAAATAGTATGTGTATCTTTACTGGTTATCACAAGAATAAGAGTGACGAATATCACTATTATTTGCCTTAGTTAAAGTTTTATTGGTTATTTAAATACACGTTTAAAGATCGTATCTACATGCTTGGTGTGATAACCTATATCAAATTTATCTTCGATCTCTTCCGCACTTAAGGCTTTTAATACATCTTCATCTGACAACAGCTCGGTTTTGAAATCTTTGCCTTCTTCCCAAACCTTCATTGCATTGCGCTGTACCAGTTTATAACTGTCTTCACGGCTAACACCTGCTTGTGTTAACGCCAGAAGAACCCGCTGTGACATAACTAGACCACGGAACTTATTCATATTTGCCAGCATGTTATCAGGGTAAATTACAAGTTTTTCTACCAAACCAGTTAACCGTGCCAATGCAAAATCAAGTGTAATGCATGTGTCTGGCCCGATATTACGTTCAACGGATGAATGCGAAATATCGCGCTCATGCCATAGGGCTACATTTTCCATTGCAGGCACAACAGCCATACGCACTAATCGCGCAAGCCCTGTCAGGTTTTCTGACAAAATTGGGTTGCGCTTATGCGGCATCGCTGAAGAACCTTTTTGCCCCTTAGAGAAAAATTCTTCGGCTTCCAGAACTTCGGTGCGCTGCATGTGACGAATTTCAATCGCTATATTTTCAATAGATGACCCAACCACACCCAATGCCGCAAAGAATGCTGCATGACGGTCGCGCGGTATAACTTGCGTGCTAATAGGCTCTGCTTCTAGCCCAAGTTTTGCACAAACATGTTCTTCTACGGCTGGATCGATATTTGCAAATGTACCAACAGCACCAGAAATTGCACCTGTGGCAATTTCCATTCGTGCTTTTTTCAAACGGTTCAGGTTACGATCCATTTCCGCATAAAACCGCGCAAAAGTAAGCCCCATAGTGGTGGGTTCTGCATGAATACCGTGGCTGCGGCCAATGCGAACGGTCATTTTATGTTCCATCGCGCGGGTTTTTAACGCTGCCAGTAGTTTTTCAACATCTGCGATCAATATGTCGCTGGCTTTAACCAGTTGTACGTTAAAACACGTATCCAGCACATCGGATGAGGTCATGCCCTGATGCACAAAGCGGGCTTCATCACTGCCTACATGTTCTGCTAGATGGGTTAAAAATGCGATTACATCGTGCTTAGTGACTGCTTCAATTTCATCGATGCGTGCAACATCAAAAGTTACATCCTTGGCTTTCCATACTGCATCCGCATTTTCACGCGGAATAACACCCAAGTCTGCCATTGCATCGCATGCATGGGCTTCAATCTCATACCAGATGCGAAATTTGGTTTCTGGTGACCAGATGGCGACCATTTCAGGGCGGGAATAACGAGGGATCATAGGCTGACCTTTTTGGGTTGCTGGGGTTTCATGGGCCTCTTAAACTGATGCATGCAAAGTGGCAAGGATAGGGGTGTCGCAGATGATACGGATGATCTTGATTTTAACAGTGCTGGCAGTACCAGCATCGGCAGCTGAATGGCAAAAGTTGAATAATGAAGAAATTCAACAGGCATTGGCATCACGTGTATTGCAATATTCTAGTGCTACCCAGGATTTTTTTACTGACGGACGTACCTTATACGAAGAGAGGCAACCAAGTTGGGGACGTTGGTTGGTTTCTGGTGATCGGTATTGTTCTGTTTGGCCGCCATCAACTGAGTGGACATGTTATGACTTGGAACAGCACGAACGGGGGCTGATGCTGCGTTTCATATCAGATAGCGGTACGATTACAAAAGGCGTTTATATTGATCTTAATTAAAGGCCGCGTGCCCTGATGCGTTGATTTTCCACTGGGCCACGTGCCTGTGCTTTGCGGTAATCTTTGGGTGTTTGTTTCATTTTAGAATTGAACAATCTGGTGAAATACGCAGGAGAGCTGAACCCAAGCTGCTTTGATATATCCTGTACTTTCATATCACTGTGCAACAACATATGTGTTGCTTCACATAACACCCGATCCTGAATTAATTGCCCAGCCGATTTATTATTAATTGCGCGAGAAACCCGTGACAGATGTGTGGTTGTAACGCCCAAAACCTCTGCATATTCGCTTAATGATCTGCCAGTATGATATTGGCTTTCCAAGACGCGGGTAAATTTACGCATCAGTTTTTGTGATGCAGTTTCTTTTTGTGATTCAAACTTGTCGCCTGTCAAACGCAAGATATGTACCAATAACAATGTTACAAATGCCTCTAGTGCCATAAATCTGCCGTCTAATTCAGACGTGGCTTCACTTATTATACAATCTACATATTTTGTAGTCTCTGATTGCTGCATTATATTGAGAATGGGAAAAATAAAGGCTTGATCCGGCATGGTAATGGCAGCGGACGGATCTATTGAAATAAATGACCCATAAGAACTCATGCCCACTTCAAAAACATGGGGTGTGTTACAGGGCACAAATATAAATGTATTTGGTCCGATACCTCTGGTTTGGCCATTGATCATCACGCGGGCATTACCTTTGGATTGCCACATGATTTTGTGCATACCATTTTGCCCGTCAAAACGCAGCTGAGGTTCCGTACTGCGAACATTAGACGCTAAAGATCCGATAAAAACAGTCTTTTTATTTCGTGTTAAATGCGAATGCGCCACAAAGTGTTCCTACATATACGGATGTGTTTCCATAACAGATTCGTTCCGTAATCAAAAGTATGTGATTTTAGGGATGTTGGTAATAGGCAATAAATAGCTTATAAAATAGGGCCTATGTCGTACGTGCTATTGGAATAATGCAAGTTTAGCCAATTTTTCATACGCGCACGAAACCAAGTGCGTTGCCGCTTGGCGTATCGCCTGCTTTGCATTTTTGCAGCTTCGGTTGCACTGGTCAAATCAGTTTCCCTGTTCAGGTACGAAATAAGCTCTTTTGCGCCGATTGCTTTGCACGACGGCAAGCGTTCATCCCACCAAGTATTCAGGGCATTTTGACATTCATCAAGCGCACCTTCATTAATCATTTGGTCAAAGCGGGTGTCGATCCGTTTGTTTATCCAATCTGGCTCGTTTACCAATGAAATTAAATGCGCATCTGCTTCAGGTAGGATGGCAGGTTGGGTGGTGTCTTGCCATTTAGACAAGCCGATACCCGTTGCCTGAAGAACCTCCCACGCACGTTGGGTGCGTACAGGGTTTTGAACATCAATTCGGGCGTAAGTTTTTGGGTCGTCTTTTTTTAAAAGGCCTGCAAAGACATCGCGCCCTTCATCAAGGCACATTTGATCTGCCATTATCCGAATTTCTTTTGGTACATCAGGAATATCTGCCAAACCTTTGGTCAGGGCCGTGAAATACAACCCTGTACCGCCAACAATTATCGCACGTTCAGCATTATCTGCACACCGAAGCAACTGAGTAGTCACATCGCGCAACCAATGCCCTACAGAATATGACTGCTTCATTGTTATATGCCCGTACATATAGTGGGGGCATTTTGTTAGATCTTCGGTGTCAGGGCGTGCAGATAGGATTTGCCACCCTTCATATACTTGTAGGGCGTCTGCATTAATAATAGCGCCACCGGTTAGTTTGGCTAATTCAAGCGCAAGCGTAGATTTACCTGATGCGGTGGGGCCTGCAATTAATATAGGCTTTGTATCGGATAATATTGCAGGCACGATTACACTCTTTGATATTTTCTAATCTGTATTTAACCCAGTTTGGGGCAGTTTGTCATTGCAACAAATGTGATTTTCCGAGTATTAGCTAGATTAAATAAAAGGAGTCGATAATGCCCGATGGATCGCAAACGAGCGGAAAACCAACGTATAAGCGAGTTCTTTTAAAAATTTCTGGAGAGGCCCTAATGGGCGACCAGGGATTTGGGTTACATCCACCTACCGTTGAACGTATTGCTGCAGAGGTAAAAACACTGCACGATTTAGGTGTAGAGATATGTCTGGTTATTGGTGGCGGCAACATTTTTCGCGGGTTGCAAGGCTCTGCCCAAGGAATGGAACGTACCACTGCTGATTATATGGGTATGCTGGCAACTGTTATGAACGCACTTGCAATGCAAGGGGCTTTGGAATCACTGAAAATTCATACCCGTGTTATTTCTGCCATTCCAATGGATCAGGTTTGTGAGCCTTATATCCGCCGCCGTGCTGTGCGTCACTTAGAAAAAAAACGGGTATGCATCTTTGCGGCTGGTACGGGCAATCCATATTTTACAACAGATACTGCGGCCACTTTGCGGGCATCTGAAATGAATTGCGAAGCGATTTTCAAAGGCACACAAGTTGACGGGATTTATGATAAAGACCCGAATAAATTTGATGATGCAATACGGTATGAAAATGTATCTTATGATGAAGTTCTACAAAAGAACTTACGTGTCATGGATGCTTCTGCCATAGCGCTTGCGCGTGACAATAATCTACCAATCATAGTTTTTTCTTTGGATACACCGGGTGGCTTGGCTGGTATTTTATGTGGCGAAGGTACATATACTACCGTAGGCAGTTAAACATCGACCTAAAAGGGGGCTAAAGTGTCTGAATTAGAAATTGATATAGATGATATTGAACGTCGCATGACGGGTACAATGACCGCACTTAAAGTAGAATTTTCCAGTCTACGTACGGGGCGTGCATCTGCCACAATATTGGAACCCGTGATGGTTGACGCTTATGGCGCATCTATGCCCTTGAACCAATGTAGTACAGTGAATGTACCAGACGCGCGTATGATAACGGTGAATGTCTGGGATAAAGGGTTATTAGGAGCGGTTGAAAAAGCCATTCGAAATAGCGGATTGGGTATGAACCCAGTTGTTGATGGCACTATTTTACGACTGCCCATTCCCGAGCTAAATGAGGAACGCCGCGCCGAGCTGGCTAAAGTTGCTGGTCAATACGCTGAAAATGCCAAAATCGCTGTGCGCAATGTACGCCGTGATGGTATGGATCAAATCAAGAAAGCTAAGGCTGACGGTATGGGCGAGGACGATCAAAAAATATGGTCAGACGAAATTCAAACTATTACTGATACAGCCATTGCAAACATTGATAGCGCACTGGAAACCAAACAAACAGAAATTATGCAGGTGTAAGGGTCATACCTTTACAAACTTATTATGACACAAGCCATTCAACGAGAGATTAATCACGTTGCTATCATTATGGATGGCAATGGCCGTTGGGCTGAGGCACGCGGATTAGAACGGTTGGATGGGCATATGCGTGGTGCGCGTATGGTCAAGAAAATTGTTCGTGCATCAAAAACTTTAGGTGTAAATCATTTGACGCTTTATGCGTTTTCCACAGAAAACTGGAAACGCTCTGAAAAAGAAGTTTCCGGCCTTATGAACATATTTCGCCGTTATATATTAGCAGAATCCGCTGATATGGTAGCTGAAGGGGTTCGGCTTCGGTTTATTGGATGTAGAAAGCGCCTGGATAAGAAACTGGTTAAACTGATGGACTGGGTAGAGGAACAAACCGTTGATAATACAACGGTAAACCTTACTATAGCTTTGAACTATGGCGGACGTGATGAATTGGTGCGCGCAAGCCAAAAAATGGCATTGGCGGTTCAATCAGGCGATTTATGCCCTGAAGAGATTGATGAGCAAACCGTCGAGCAGTATCTTGATACCGCAGGCCTTCCGGATCCTGATCTGGTAATAAGAACATCTGGCGAGTACCGCACATCGAATTTCCTGCCATGGCAGGCATCTTATGCAGAATACTGTTTTATAGAACAGTCATGGCCAGATTTTAGTGCGGCACTTTATGAACAATCAATCAGTGATTTTAGACGCCGTGAACGCCGCTTTGGGTCAGTGATTGGAAAATGAAAACAAAAGCCGACTTTTCTGACCTGACAACACGCGCTATTTCGGCGGTTGTTATGTCGATTGTCGCAGGTTACGCAACTATTCAGGGTGGTGCGATTTTTAACGCACTTATAACTGTTGCTGCAGGGCTTATGACTTGGGAAGTTAGCCGTATGCACGACGACACCAAAGGTCTAAGTGTTTTATCTGGTGTAATTGTTAGCATTGTTGTTTTTGTAACGGTTTTTCCCATTGGTCTGCCACCTTTGGCACTACTAAGCGTTCAACTAATGATCGCGATGCTTGTTTCAGTAGCGCATAACGCAAAAATGCTTATCGTTTTTAGCGCCGTACTTGTTGTTATTATGGCAACGACGGCGCTTGCTGGTTTTCGCCAATTTGAAGGGTTAACGCTGACGCTATGGTTGTTATTTTGCGTTATTGCCAGTGATATGGGCGGGTATTTTGCGGGTAAAATGATTGGTGGGCCTAAATTATGGGTGCGAATAAGTCCTAAAAAAACGTGGTCGGGTACGATCGGCGGTTGGGCGTTAGCCTTTATTGTAGGTCTTTTATTTGTATTGATAGCAGATCAGACGTTTTGGATAGCACCTATATCTATTTTGGTTGCTATTGCTGCGCAATCAGGTGATTTGGCAGAGTCTGCGTTAAAGCGACATGCGGGGATTAAGGATAGTAGCAATCTAATCCCTGGGCATGGGGGATTATTAGACCGATTTGACGGGGTATTAGGTGTCTGTTTACTGATATTTATTGCAGGTATAACGGGTATTTTATAATGCGCCGCATCTCTATATTTGGGGCAACAGGTTCCGTCGGGCAAAACACGGTATCGATTGTAAAAAGAAACCCCTCTGCCTTTGATGTTCATGCTGTAACAGGGGCGCTTAATATTGAACTTCTTGCCCAAACTGCGAAAGACATAAATGCCAAAATAGCGGTTACATCCGAATCAAATTTACTAAATCACCTTAAGGAACGCCTGAAAGGCACTGGAATATCAGCGAAATCTGGCCGACATTCCATGTTGGAAGTCGCGGCAAACCCCGTTGATGTCTCTATGTCGGCGGTTGTTGGCTTTGCAGGCTTGGAATTAAGTCTTGAGATGGCCAAACACGGCCAAACCCTTGCTTTAGCCAATAAAGAAAGCCTTGTTTGCGGTGGGGCATTGTTGCGTGAAACTTGTGATCGGGCAGGTACAAAGTTGTTCCCCGTGGATAGTGAGCACTCGGCAATATTTCAGGCCTTGAACGGGGAAAAACTATCGGATGTTGAACGCATTATTTTGACTGCATCAGGGGGGCCATTTTTACATAGTTCTCTTGCCGAAATGTCGGATGCCACCCCAAAACAAGCAGCCGACCATCCAAACTGGTCAATGGGTAAGCGTATTTCGATTGATAGTGCGTCTATGTTTAACAAGGCGATGGAAGTTATTGAAACAAAAGAATTATTCAATATACCGAGCGATAAAATTGAAGTAATTATTCATCCACAATCCATCGTTCACAGCATGGTTGGGTATAAGGACGGCGCGATCATAGCACAAATGGGCCCTGCGGATATGTGCGGTGCAATCGGATATGCGTTATATTGGCCAAATCGCACGGATGCGGGTGTGGAACGTCTGGATTTTGCAACGCTTTCAAATTTGGAATTTAGTGCCGTTGATAATAGCCGTTTTCCTGCAATTTCCATTGCACATTCGGCAATGAAACAGGGCGGTATTGCGGGGGCTGTATTTAATGCAGCAAAGGAACAATCACTTGATTTATTCCTAGAAAATAAGATTAAATTTTTAGATATGGCCGATATGGTCGCTAAAACTGTGCAAGCAACCGCCGCTTTTGGCAACTGTGAGGCCTCATCAATGGACAAAATATCAAAAGCTGATAAATGGTCTCGTGACTTTGTATTAAATTTGGTAGAAATGAGTAAGTAAGTATGTTTGATTTTTTAAACTATATCCCGATAATCGGCGGTTTTATGTCAACCGTTGTTCCCTTTGTAATAGTTTTAAGTATTGTCGTGGCAATACATGAATACGGCCATTACATTGTCGGGAAATGGTGCGGAATTCATCCAGAGGTATTTTCATTGGGTTTTGGCCCAGTTTTAATATCACGTTTTGATAAACACGGTACAAAATGGCAAGTCTCGGCAATTCCTTTAGGCGGTTATGTGCGCTTCTTGGGCGATGGTGATGCTGCAAGCGGGCCAAATTCGGCGCCAGTTGATGAAAGCATGCGTCACAAAACACTGAATGGTGCAAAACTATATAAACGTGTCTTAACCGTGATTGCAGGCCCAGTAGCCAACTTTATTCTATCAGCCGTATTATTTGCGGGCATCGCCTATACTGTAGGGTCACTTTCCAAAGAGCCAGTTGTTGGCAGCATAATCGAAATACCAAACTCACAAAGTGAGTTGCGCATAGGTGACCGTGTTCTTGCCGTTAATGGCACACAGGTCGAAACATTTACCGATATTATTAAGCTTGCACCCACAATGGATGCCCTGAAACCCGCTATGTATTCAATCGAACGTGATGGCGTGCAAAAAACCATAATCGGCCCGTTTTTAGCCCCGGCTTTGGTTGGGTCTGTTATGCCTGTTTCACCTGCCAGCAAAGCGGGCCTAAAAGAGGGCGATGTGCTTTTGGCTGCGGATGGCGTTGAATTGCATTCATTTGCGCAGCTTATTTCGGTTATCTCTAATTCTGACAAAGGGTCGATTGATTTGAAAGTTTGGCGCGATAACGCAGAAAGAACTGTGGTTATTACACCTTCATTTCGTGATATTCAGGTTGCGGAAGACAAGTTCGAAAAGCGTATGATGATTGGTGTATCCAGCGGGTTGGTTTTTCTGGCACCTATAAACGACATCGGTATATTTGATGCGATTCGCAGTGGTGTAGACCGTACGTACTTTGTGATCTCCAGTTCTTTAACAGGAATTTCACAAATTATCACGGGTAAAGTAGGCGCAGAAAACCTGCAAGGGCCTTTGGGTATTGCACAAATGTCAGGTGATACTGCATCTACAGGTCTATTGTCTCTTATCACTCTGATTGCATTCATTTCTTCTGCGATCGGGTTTCTTAATCTACTACCAATTCCTGTTTTGGATGGCGGGCATTTAGTATTATATGCATATGAAGCAATTTTTCGCCGCCCACCTAGTATGAAGGCTATTCAAATAGCGATGACTACGGGAATGACTTTATTATTATCTCTTATGGCCTTTGCGACCTTTAATGATCTTGTCAGGTTATTTTAAAGCTTGCTAATATGGGATGGTTAAACTGAATATCACATGTTATAGCAACACCAAATTGTGAGTAAGACAGACAAGAGCCAATCTGATGAAATTTATTGCTGCTGCCAAGCAAAGCCTAAAAGTTACCTTAAAATCTACTGCAATCGTGGTGGTGATGGGGGCCGTTACACTTCATGCAACACCGCAGTTGCTGACAGTAGCTGCCCAAGCGTCAGCCGTCTTTAGCAGAATTGATGTTGCAGGTAATGAACGTATTGCATCTGATACAATCAGATCAATTTCCGGTATTACACCTGGTAAACGTGTAACACCTGGTGAAATCAATGCGGCTATCCAAAACCTGTATGATGCAGGGCTGTTTGAAAAAGTCAGCTTAAACCCCGAACGTGGGCGTCTGGTGATTGAAGTTGTTGAACATCCAACCATTAATCTTATTCGGGTTGAAGGTAATAAAAGATTGAAAGATGAAGCATTGCTTGCTTTGATCCGTTCAAAATCACGCCGCGCATTTTCACCATCACTTGCAGAAACAGATGCACAATCTATTGCTGACGCCTATGCCATTTCTGGTAGGTTGGCCGCGCGTGTCACACCCAAAATTATCCGCCGCTCTGACAACCGCGTTGATTTGGTGTTTGAAGTAAAAGAAGGCAATATTACTGAGATCGGTCGCGTCACGCTTCTTGGCAATCGTACGTTTTCAGATCGCCGCTTGAGGCGGGCTTTGGCTACCAAACAAGCTGGCTTTTTCCGTAGCCTTGTAAAAGGTGACACTTTTATTGAAGATCGAATTGAAGTTGATAAACAACGTTTGCGCGCTTTTTATTCCAAACGGGGTTACATTGATTTTCAAGTGCAATCAACAACTGCAGAGTTTGCAAAACAACGCAATTCTTTCCAAGTTACTTTTAACATCCAAGAAGGTCAGCAGTACAGTTTTGGTGACGTTTCTATCGTTAGCCTAGAAGATGATATTGATGCGGAAGAATATGCAGGGCTAGATACAATCCGTAAGGGTTCTGTTTATATTGCTTCTCAGGTTGATACATTGCTTGAACGTATTGACCATCAGGCTAGTTCTGAAGGTAAAAATTTCGTACAAGCTTCAGCACGCCTTATTCGCAACGATGCAACCCGTACATTGGATATAGAGGTAAGTATTGTTCGTGGCCCACGCGTTTTTGTTGAGCGTATTGATATTGAAGGCAACTCTACGACTTTAGATAAAGTAATACGTAGAAAATTTGAAACGGTTGAAGGGGATACATTTAACCGTCGTAAAATTCGTAAAGCCACAAACAAAATTCGTAAAACGGACTTTTTCAATAATGTTGATGTAAACACACGTGAAGGTTCTAGCCCTGAACAGATTATTCTGGATGTTGATGTTGAAGAAAAACCAACAGGCTCTTTCGGGTTTGGGGTAACCGCAAGTACCGATAGCGGCGTTGGTTTCAGTGTTGATATTGTAGAACGAAACTTTTTGGGACGCGGTCAAACTATTGGTGCATCCATTGTTGCGTCTGCAGTGGACAGTGCATTAAAGCTACAGTTCGTAGAGCCAGCCTTTTTGGGCCGGGATTTGGAATTCGCATTGAATTTGGGTTTTGGCGAAACTGAAACGGATAACACACCTTATGATACATCCAGCGCGTTTTTTGCACCCAGCATTGCGTTTCCAATAAGCCAGAATGGTCGTTTAAGATTATTCACACGTTTTTCAAATGATGAAATTTTAACCAATTCAGACACAGGTGTTGGGAATAATGATCTGGGTGAAGCATCTGCAGTAATGCAACCTGATTTTGGTAAAACATCAACAGGCTTGATAGGTATAGGCTATAGTTTTGACAAACGTAATTCCATTATTGCACCAACGGGTGGTTATAATTTCTCGATTAATCAGGAATTTGCAGGGCTTACGGGTGATAGAACTTACTCTCGCACAACAGCAAAGGCAAAGTTCTTTAAGTCTTTGTTTAATGAAGAGGTTATCTTATCTGCCGAAGTAGAAGGGGGCATACTAGCTTCTTCTGACAGCGCAACATTGATCACTGAGCGTTTCCAATTGGGTGGTAAAAGCTTGCGTGGTTTTGAGCAAGCTGGCGTTGGCCCACGCGATACTGTGGTAGATCAAGGCTTGGGTGGTAATAAGTTTTTTGCCATACGTGCCGAAGCAAGCTTTCCTTTAGGACTACCAGAGGAATATGGCATTCATGGTGGTGTGTTCTTTGATGCAGGTTCTTTGTGGGATCTTGATTTCACTGGCGGGTTTTCGGACAGTTCAAGTCTACGTACATCTATTGGTTTTTCACTGTTTTGGAAAACGCCACTTGGTCCGTTACGGTTTGATTTTGCATCACCAATACAAAAAGAAACTTTTGATGAAACCGAAAGTTTCCGCTTTTCAATCGCCACACGTTTTTAAAGTTCCATGCGCAGGTATCAAAGCAACTTTGTATATCTCGTTATTTGCTTAGGCTTTTTATTGCCATCTATGTTATCTGCGCAAAGCACAACAGGTTTGGAATACCCAGTTTCAGAGCAGTTTCTGCCTGTTGCTACAATCAATCAGGAAAAGCTGTTTTCAAATAGTCTTTATGGCAAAAGTTTCAACGAAAAGCTTCAAGATGATGCGAATATCCTGTCGCAAGAAAACAGGCGCATTGAAAAAGAGTTATCGGATGAAGAAGTATCACTAACACAAAAGCGCAAAGAATTGCCGAATGAAGATTTTCGAAAGCTGGCAGATATTTTTAATAAGAAAGTAGAAAACATCCGCCGCGATCAATCCCAAAAAGCTGCTGAATTAAACGCTGCAAACACACAGATAAGAAAACGGTTTTTCAAACAAGCCCAGCCGATCATTGTTCAGTTAATGCAGGAACGTGGCATTCAGTTTATACTTAATGAGCAATCGATTTTCATGTCTGCTAATTCTGGCGATATTACACAGGCTGCTGTTGAGCGTATCGACCAAGTGTTACAAGTCCCTGATTTCAATAATCAGAATTAATCCAAACTCTTGATAAATGCGGCTTTGGTTGCTAGTCAGTAATAATAAAAGACAAAGGGCAGGACGCATGAGCGATACTAATTCCACAACTGTTGATATTCAAGAAATCAAACGGCTAATACCACATCGGTATCCGTTTCTGTTGGTAGATAAAGTACGTGATATTGTACCTAATATCAGTGCGGTTGGCATTAAAAACGTCACATTTAATGAACCTCATTTCCAAGGTCACTTCCCGTCACAGCCTGTTATGCCTGGCGTTACAATCGTAGAAGCGATGGCGCAAACAGCCGCTATCTTGGTTGGTAAATCGCTGAATATGCAAGATCAAAATACGTTGGTGTATTTTTTGACGATTGATAATTGCAAATTCCGCCATGTAGTTAGTCCGGGCGATGTGTTGGAATTACATATCAAAGTTGTGCGTGGGCGCGGCAAGCTTTGGAAATTCTCTGGACAAGGAATTGTTGAAGGTACAGTTGTGACAGAAGCAGATTTTGCGGCAATGATGGTGCCGCCGGAAAATTCTTGATATGGGCATCCATTCAACCGCATCAATTCACCCCACTGCGATCATCGAAGACGGTGCTACTATTGGGAAAAACTGCGTAATCGGGCCTTATGCTGTTGTTGGGCCAGAAGTTACTCTGGCAAATAACGTAGAGCTAAAATCCCACGCTGTGATTGCTGGCTGGACAGATATTGGCCCAGAAACGGTTGTTTTTCCATTTGCGTCCATTGGGCATATCCCCCAAGATTTGAAGTATGCTGGCGAGCGTACAAAACTGGAAATTGGTGCAAAAAACCGTATCCGCGAAGGCGTTACCATTAGCCCTGGCACAAAGGGTGGCGGTGATTTGACCAAAATAGGTGATAATAACCTTTTGATGATGCATTGCCATATCGGGCATGATTGTATCATCGGAAACGGCAATGTTATTGCCAATTATTGTGGCATTGCCGGGCATGTATTAATCGGTGACAATGCTTTACTTGGCGCACATTCAGGCATTCACCAGTTCTGCCGTATAGGCACGGGCGCTATGTTGGCAGCTTTTGCCGCTGTTGTAGAAGATGTGATTCCTTATGGAACGGTTCATGGGAACCGCGCAAATTTAGAAGCTTTGAACCTGATTGGGTTGAAAAGGCGGGGCTACGCCAAAAGCGATATTAATAGTCTGCGCGCCGCTTTTAAGGATGTGTTCATGGGGGATGACGGCACCTTGCAGGACCGCGCTAAACAAGCACTGTTTACATATCCTGAAAGTGGGCTTGTTTTGGATATGGTTGACTTCATCCAATCTGATACCAGCCGCCATATCTGCACCCCTAAAGGGGCATAAATCATGTCTGATGGCCCTGTTGCAATAGTCGCAGGCACTGGTAGCTTGCCGGAATTGTTGGCAGGCTCTATCACGCGTTCTGGCCGTGAGGTTTTTCTGGTTCTTATGGGCGGGATTTACCCAGATTGGGCCGCTGGTTACACTTCATTCGAAGCCGCTTTTGAAAAACCAGGCCGTGTGTTTGAAGCCCTATCAAAGGCGGGGTGTAAAGAGCTGATCTTTGCGGGGTCCATGGTAAGGCCACGCCTTAACCCTTTGAAGTTTGACGCAAAAATGGTCTCGATAGCGTTTAAGGTATTGCCTGCTCTTAAAGGCGGGGATAACGGTGCATTAAAAGTTATAAGTGAAGTCTTTGAAGCAGAAGGTCTGACAATAGTTGGTGCACATGAGTATCTAGAAGAATTGCTTTCACCCGCAGGCACGCTCACAAAATCAACCCCAACACAGAATGATTTTGCGGATATTGAACGGGCTAAATCTATTGTAAAGCATCTTGGGCACGCTGATACTGGCCAAGGTGCCGTTGTTGCCCAAGGGCTATGTTTGGGGTTGGAAACGGTTCAAGGCACAGATGTAATGTTGGATTTTGTTGCAAATACTGCCAGCAATTACCGCCCTGATGCGAAAGGGGGGCAAGGTATATTATTAAAAGCCCCAAAACCAGGCCAAGATTGGCGCATTGATCTGCCTGCTATTGGGCCAGAAACAGTGGAAAATGCTTCTAAAGCAGGATTAAGCGGTATCGCAGTACAAAGTAAAAGCGTGTTGATACTAGGCATAGAAAAAACCGTGGAACGGGCCAATAAACTTGGCTTGTTTATTCACGCGTTTGAAGTTGAAGACGTAGCTGACACACAGGCACTACAGTAATGGTGCCCCCTTTAAAGGTATTTATTATAGCTGGTGAGCCTTCGGGCGATAAACTGGGCGGTAACTTGATGCAGGGTTTAAGTGATTTAACCAAAGGTCAGGTGGAATTTTATGGCGTTGGCGGTGAAATGATGCAGGCCGCTGGCCTAACATCACTTTTTGATATGTCAGATTTATCGCTTATGGGCTTGTTGGAAGTGATCCCGTCAATTCCAAAAATCAAAAAACGTATTAATGAAACCGTTAAAGCGGCGAAAGAAACAAACGTCGATGTATTCATAACAATAGACAGCCCTGATTTTTGTTTGCGCGTGGCTAAACAGCTTCGCAATCAAGAAGAGCCGCCTTATTTTATCCACTACGTCGCACCATCTGTTTGGGCATGGCGCCCTGAACGGGCAGCAAAAATGGCAAAATCGGTAGATCATGTATTGGCACTGCTACCGTTTGAGCCGCCTTATATGGAAGCCGTGGGCATGAGTTGTGATTTCGTCGGCCATCCAGCTGCTGCAGAAGAAATTCCAAGCCAAGACTATATTAAATCTGTTCTGGCCGATTTAAACCTAGAGCCAACGGATAAAATCATTTCCGTATTGCCAGGGTCACGGCGTGCAGAGATTAAACGTTTACTGCCTGTTTATATGCAGGCAGTTTCTGAAATACGCAAACAACGCCCGGATATTAAATTTGTATTACCGGCAGCAAGGCCTGTGTTGGATGCGTTAACCGCTATACTGGCTTCTGGCTCTGTACCTATACAGGTTTTAGACCCAACGGAGTTTGATCCTTTGGAAGCGGAAAAACGAAAACGCGCACTATATGCAAGCAGTCAACTGGCCATTGCCACTTCGGGTACGATTGCACTGGATTTGGCAAAGCAACGCTGCCCGATGGTTGTGGCATATAAGGCAAGTTGGTTAACGGAACGTGCGGTAAAACGGCTTGCTTTAACGGATCGCGCAAATCTTATAAATATTGTAACCGACAGCTATGTTGTACCGGAACTTATGTTTGAAAAATGTACGCCATCTGCCGTTGCTGATGCGGTTTTGGATATATTAAGTAATAAAGCCAAAAGAGTGGCGCAAGTTAAGGCTTGTGACACTGTAATGCAGCAGCTGGGTGAAGGGCATGAAGCTACTGGTTTACGGGCTGCAAAATCTGTATTGAGTGCTATTCGCAAAAATCAGAAATAACCCCTTTAGTAGCTGATACCAGCTTTTGTGCGCTAGTTGAAAACAGATGATTTGGTGTACCAGCTGCGGCCCAAACGGTTTCGAACTCTAATAATCTTGGGTCAATATAACACCTGATCTGGTTCAAGTGACCTATTGGGGATACGCCGCCAATGGCAAAACCGGTTTTGGCGCGTATCAGGTTGGCATCAGCCTTGCCCAAAGGCTCTTTCGCAATTTTCGAGGCTTTATCTGGGCAAACGCGATTACCGCCTGCTGTTAGAAATAAAACAGGGGTATTACTGGTTTCGCCCAAAAATATTATAGATTTGACGATTTGATCTAAATGGCACTGCACCGCATCGGCCGCTTGTTGCGCGGTTTTAGTAGGGACGACCATTTCTATAACTTCAATATCAAGCCCTAGATCGGCGGCATGTTTTGCGACCCTTTTCAAACTTTTACTCATCATTATCATCCTATATAGCTTGACCTTGCTAACAGCACTGCCCACAAATGCCTATGGTATTAAAAGATCAAATAACACAGGCCCCAATCCCGTATGAAACGGATTTGGGTGTGGAAACCGCAGCGGTTTGTGGCATTAAGGAAGGTTTGATTTTTGATTTGATTGTTGGCACAGCAGGGTGCAGCCCATATTTACGTGGTTTGATGCAAAAAGAGACCAACTGGTTGGCAGGAATATGGGATCAAGATCCTGATACAGTGTTCAAGGCTATATTGGGTGACGTAAGCACAGAAAAGCTTGTCAGCAGTTTGCGCTGTGCCAAGCGCCGTGTCGCTTTGCTAACTGCACTATGTGATCTGGGCGGAGTTTGGACATTAGAACAAGTCACAAATGCCCTGACTGATTTTGCGGATTTCGCGGTTCATACTGCCCTTAAATCTTTGGTAAACGCAGAAATAACACGCGGTAAGTTACCAGCTGAAGCAACAGTTATTGCGGATGACTGTGCGGGTATATTTGTTTTGGCAATGGGTAAAATGGGGGCTTATGAGCTAAACTATTCGTCTGATATTGATCTGATCTGTTTTTTTGATGATAGCCGCTACAAGCTGGATGACTTAGCCGAAATCCGCCCGCATCTGATCCGTATTATTCAACGCATGTGTAAGGTACTGTCTGATGTCACTGCGGACGGTTATGTATTTCGTACTGATTTGCGGTTACGACCTAACCCTTCTGTCACACCTGTTTGCATTTCGGATACTGCCGCGATGCGCTATTATGAAACCGAAGGGCGCACATGGGAACGTGCGGCTTTTATAAAGGCACGAAGCTGTGCGGGTGATGTCGCTGCAGGAAAACGGTTTTTAGCTAACCTAACCCCGTTTGTGTGGCGTAGGCAGTTGGATTTTGCCGCGATTGAAGAAGCCCATGATATGCGCCTGCGCATCCGCGCCCATAAAGGGCTGGCAGGGGAAATAAATCTGTCAGGCCACAATATGAAACTGGGCAGGGGCGGCATACGTGAAATAGAGTTTTTTGCACAAACCCGCCAGATGATTGCAGGTGGGCGTGATGCGGGGCTGCGCGACAGGCGTACAATGCAAACATTACATAATCTTGCAAAAAAAGACTGGTTAAGTCAGGATGTGGCCGATCAGTTGGTAGCGGCATATACCATGCACCGCACCCATGAACACCGCATTCAGATGATAGGTGATTTGCAAACCCATAACCTGCCAAATACAGAGGCGGAAATGAACCGTTTTGCGCGGCTCTGCGGTTATGAAGATACTGGTAGTTTGAAGCAAGAAATCAAGCTACGCTTGCAATCAGTCCATAGGGTTATTGAGGATTTTTTTACGCCAGATCAAAATGATGCAAGCCAAGAAACAGATTATGATAGCGCTTTTCAAGCTTGGGAAAGATTGCCCGCTTTTCGCAGTAGCCGTGCATTGGATATTTTCCAACGCCTAAAGCCAAAGATTGCCAAAGGCATTGCTGGTTCCCAAAACCCAGATGAAGCTTTAACTCATTTTGAGACATTTTTGCGCGGGTTACCATCAAGCGTTCAGCTGTTTTCACTGTTTGACAGCAATTCACAGATATTGGATTTGGTACTGGATATAGTAGCCACTGCCCCTTCTTTGGCGACTTACCTGTCGCGTAATGCCACTGTTTTGGACGCGGTTTTGTCGGGGGCATTCTTTCAACCGCTGCCAGAAAAAGCAATTCTGGTTAAAGAATTGCAAAAAGCATTAAGCGCGGCAGATGATTATGAAGATAAGTTAAACATCACGCGTCGCTGGCAAAAAGAACACCATTTTCGTCTTGGGGTGTTGCAACTGCGCAATATTGCCGATGCGTTTGAAGCATCATTGGGATATTCTGAGCTGGCGCAAGCTTGTTTGATTTGTTTACTACCTGTGGTGGAAAATGAGTTTGCCCGCAAACACGGGGTAATAGTTGGTAGCGGGTTGGCAATTCTGGCAATGGGCAAGCTTGGCTCTAATGAAATGACTGCAACCTCTGATCTTGATTTGATTATGATTTATGATCCTGCAGGGCAGGAGGGATCGAACGGCAAACGCCCACTGGCAACTGTACAATATTATGCACGATTAACACAATCTTTGGTAACAGCAATGTCGACACCAACTGCCGAAGGTAAGCTGTATGAGGTTGATATGCGCCTACGCCCCTCTGGCCGTTCTGGCCCAGTGGCCACCAGCATTTCAGGCTTTGAGAGTTATCAAAGAACCAAAGCCTGGGTTTGGGAACATCTTGCTTTGTCGCGCGCCTGTACCGTTGCGGGTGAACCAGCTGTGATGGCACAGGTCGAAAAAATTCGGGCAAGTGTAATTTGCATACAACATGCACCAGCGAAGGTTATGTCAGAAGTGACAGAGATGCGTACACGTCTTGCTTTGGCTAAATCAAAGCATAAAACGATTTGGGAAGTAAAAGAAATAGCAGGGGGGCTGCTGGATATTGAACTGCTGGCACAGGCTTGTGCCCTGATCGGTAATATTTTGGAGAATGATCCTAAAGGGCAATTAACTCTGGCCGCTGAACAGGGAATTATTACATCTATAGATGCACTTCAACTTATTGAAACCCATAGTCTGCTTAGCCAGATCCAGCATATCAGCCGGTTGTTGGTTACAGGTGCGTTTAATATAGAGACACTAGGCAATGCAGGCTTGTCTCATATCCTGACTGTAACTGGCTTTAAAGATAAAGTGACGTTAGAGGCCGCAATGATGTCGAAAACAACAGATGCAGAGACGTTGATTTTGAAGTATCTGTCAAAGAACTGATGCAAGGGGCAAATCATGGCTGTTTTTAAGGGGAATCTAAAGATTGACCCACGCGGTATGATTTTTGAAGCTTATCGTATTGAGGGTATCAGTTTGGAAGAATGCCGAATGATATTTCTGGATTGGGCTATGCACACACCGCAAGGTGATATGAAAAGCTATTTGCACGAATTATTGGTTGAATATGAGCAAGGCAATGAAAACCACCCAATGACGCAAGTGATTAAAGAAGGTTTAATCACATCGAAAGAGGGTGGCAAAAGGCGCGGGGGACGTGCAAGGCAGCTATAAGCCTTACTTTTGCGCGTTATCCAAGATTTTTAATTCTGCCATGACTTCTTCAAATAAAGTCTTATCACAACGTGGCTTTAAACCTGCAGGCCAGTTTACAAAATCCTCTGGCGACAGTTTATAACTCGGGTAGTTGTTTTTCATTTTTACACCTTATACTCACTACGATCTGCCCAAAACACAGGCAGGTTAACAAAAAATACACAAAAAAGGCGATTCCGCCCTAACTGTGCTTATATAGCGTTAAAATTGTGGCAGCATTATGGCACAAGCTATGCCAAAGCCGCTAAAATACGTGCCCAACTGCGCACGCCTTTATGAAAGCTGCGGATGTCGTATTTTTCATTGGGGGAATGGATGCTGTCATCATCTTGGGCAAAGCCGATCAACATGCTTTCTATGCCAACCACATCCTGAAAATGGCCCGCAATCGGGATAGAGCCACCACAGCCGACAAAAACACCTTGATTGGCCCATTCTTGTGACAATGCACCGCGTGCAGCTTCAAATGCGGGGTGATCTATCGCCATGTTGGATGCACCTGAACCACCATGTTCATGAAATTCCACAGTGCAGTCTGAGGGTAGATGGTTGTTTACATGGTTGCGAAATGCAGTGCGAATTTTAACCGGGTCTTGAAGCCCGACAAGCCGAAAACTAACCTTGGCGTGGGCTTGCGACGGTAACACGGTTTTGAAACCATCCCCAGTGTAGCCACCCCATATACCGTTTACATCTGCCGTTGGGCGTGACCAGATTTGTTCCAGCACGGAACGGCCCTGTTCGCCTGCGGGCACAGATAATCCGACCTCTTTCAGGAAGTTTTCAGGGTCAAATGCCAAGGATTTCCATTGGGCTGCAACATTTGCAGGCAGTTCTGGAACGCCGTCATAAAACCCATCTAGCGTTACAGCCCCCTTATCATCATGCAAGCTGGCCAGTGCTTTTGTCAGTACCCGAATGGGGTTGATCGACGGGCCACCGTACATGCCACTGTGCAAATCTTTTGACGGGCCAGTAATGGTGATCTGTTCGCCTACTAAACCACGCAGCATGGTAACGATAGAAGGTGTGTCGCGTTCCACCATGCCTGTGTCACAGATCAGGGCAACGTCAGCTTTTAACTCATCCTTATTGGCCTCCATATAGGGAACTAATGAAGGGGAGCCGCTTTCTTCTTCGCCTTCAAAGAAGATTGAGATTTTTGTGGGTAATTCGCCTGTGACTTCTTTCCAAGCACGACATGCCTCAACAAAGGTCATCAACTGGCCTTTGTCGTCGGATGAGCCACGCCCGCGCAGAACTTTGCCGTTTGGCGTATCTTCAATTTGCGGATCGAACGGCGGGTTGTCCCACAGATCAAGCGGATCGACGGGTTGTACATCGTAGTGACCGTAGAAAAGCACATGGGTACCACTTTGCTGATCCCCATGTGCCATCACCATTGGATGGCCGGGTGTTGGGCGTTTTGTAGCGTCAAAACCAATAGATTTCAGATCATCCACAAGCCAATCGGCAGCTTTATCGCAATCAGTGGCATAGGCTGGATCGGTTGAGATGCTTTCAATCCGTAATAGATCAATCAAACGGTTAAGTGCTGCATCTTGATCGGCATCAATATGGGCTAGAACTTTATCAAGGGACATTTTAATAACCTTTCAAGGAAGTGTTTGATAAACTACACAGGTTTTTACCAATGAGTTAAAGAGGAAACTATGTTTTTACGCGCATTCTTTTTTACATTTCTATTAGCCACTCCGATTTGTGCCGAACCCTTGGTCTTGAACCTGCCGATTGATTGCGATTTAGGGGAAACGTGTTTTGTTCAGCAATACATGGATATTGATCCCACAAAAGGTGCACGTGATTTTGGCGGTGGTACTGTCACCTATGACGGGCATAAAGGTACAGATTTTCGGCTGACATCCCAAAAAGCCATGCATGCGGGCGTGGCAGTTGCGGCGGCGGCGGCGGGTAGTGTTAAACGCGTACGCGATGGGATGGCTGATCGCATGATACGAACTGACGCTGACCGCGCGCGTATTAAGGGTAAAGAGTGCGGCAACGGTGTGGTTATTGACCACGGTAACGGTTGGGAGACGCAATATTGCCATATGAAACGGGGTAGCATTGTTGTTGTGAAGGGCCAGCAGGTTCAGGTGGGTGAGGTGCTGGGGCAGGTGGGGTTGTCTGGTAAAACCCAGTTCCCGCATGTTCATATCGCGGTGCGTAAAGATGGGCAGAAAGTTGATCCGTTTGATCCAGATGCCAATCTTTGGGCCAAGGCTTTGCGGCCTGCGATAGCTTATCGGCCTACGCGGATAATAAACATCGGCTTTGCTGATGGGGCGGTTAAGATGGCGGATATTTTGAGAGGTAAATTCGAAGGTTTCACCCCAAATAAAACATCCGCTGCTGTAGTGGCTTATATGCGGGCTATCAATTTGATTAAGGGCGATCGGGTGCGGCTGACTTTGAAGGGGCCGAAGGGGCGGATTACTACTAAATTGTATAAACCTGTTCCTAGGGCCAAAGCGCATCAGATGTATTTTACAGGTAAAAAGCGCCCCTCTGGTGGCTGGCCTGCGGGGGGGTATACTGTGCAGGCAGAGGTTCTGCGCGATGGGGTGGTTGTGGATGCTGAGACACTCATAGCAACCACGGAATAGCTATCACCGTGTTGGCATAAAAGAGGTTAATTCATTCAGTTAACCACTTTTAGCCCCAGTGCAATTGGAATGTGAAAGGGCATGTGTTTTGATGTCACATATCTCTGGAGTGTTAGTATTAGTACCCCTTACACTCACTAGAAGGACGAACTCCGTTATAGAAATGATTTTGGTGGAAAAACGCCATTCATTCTATAATGCTCTTGACTAACTACACAAGTTTCTGGAGGCTTATAAAATAATAATTCAAGCACATAATATATCTATTGTATAAAGTGATTTTATACAGGGAATAAATATGAAACGTTTGGTAACTATTGGTCTATATTTAACTTTGATGGGGTGCGTAGCTGTCCCTGAGGTGACGAGTTCGGATACATCCGACGCGATAAACACTGTGGCTTTATCATGTCAAAAGCCATATGAATTTACTCAGGATTGTAATAATTGGGCTGGTGCTAGTCGTAAAATCATTATTGATGGATTTGAAATCAAAGTTGGCGCCACAGCAAACGGAAATACTGTACTCGTAATGGATGCCAAATTATTTGCTAACAGCCTTACAAGTGTATTTACTGTTAACAGTCCTAAACATAGTCGTGCTTCAAATAATTCATTCGAGTCTGTAAAAAAAGTGTTTGCACAAAACAACGTTAAGATTAATCGTGTCCGACCGCTAAAGTCCTTCGCTAATATCGATGGTTATATCCTTGAATTGCCAAGTGACGGGTATTCTATTCTAAAGAAATATAGTGTTGATAAATCTTAAATAGGAATATCAATACCCACGCCAAATCCAGCCACCGCCGAAAATCCTTGTGCCTTCACTGTCGTAGAATACGCAGGCTTGGCCGGGGGCGACTCCCTCTTCGGATGTTAGTAGCTCAACCGTGGCTGTGTCTGGGCCAAGGGGGCGGATGATGGCGGGTTTGGGGGCGCGGGTTGATCGGACGCGCACGGATAGGTGCCATTCTTCGCGATTTTCAAACGGTTCGTCGCCCAGCCAGTTAATCTCGCGGATGGGTACAAAGGTTGTGCCTAGGGCCTCTTTCGGGCCGACGATGACTTGTTTTAGGTCTGGGTCGAGTTTTACCACATAAAGCGGCTCACGCCCGCCGATGCCTAGGCCACGGCGTTGGCCGATGGTGTAGTGAATGACACCCTTATGCTGGCCCAGAACTGAACCATCAAGATGTACGATATCACCGGGGTCTGCGGCACCCGGGCGTAATTTTTCGATTACTGCGGCGTAGGAGCCGTTGGGGACAAAGCATATGTCTTGGCTGTCTGGCTTATCTGCTACGGGCAGGCCGAATTTGTGCGCAAGGTCGCGTGTTTCAGCCTTGGACGTTAAGTGGCCCAGCGGGAAGCGCAGGTATTCAAGTTGGTCTTGTTTGGTTGAGAACAAGAAGTATGATTGATCGCGGTCGCCGTCTGCGGCTTTGTGCAGCTCGGCCTTTTCGGGGCCTTGGGCGCGTTGGATATAGTGGCCTGTGGCCATGCAATCGGCATCTAGGTCTTTGGCGGTTTCCAGAAGGTCGCGGAATTTTACGCGTTCATTGCAGCGAATGCAGGGGACGGGGGTGGCGCCCGCAAGGTATGCGTCGGCAAATTCATCGATGACGCTTTCTTTGAATTTGTTTTCATAGTCCAGCACGTAATGCGGAAAGCCCATTTCATCGGCTACACGGCGGGCATCGTGGATATCGCGGCCTGCGCAACAGGCGCCTTTTTTGGCGAGTGCTGCACCGTGGTCGTAAAGTTGTAGGGTGACGCCGACTACATCGTAGCCTTCGCTTGCCAGCTGGGCTGCCACCACGGAACTATCAACACCGCCCGACATGGCGACAAGCACGCGGGTATCTTTGGGGGCTTTGGCAAAGCCCATAGAGTTCAATTTGGTTTTTACGTCAGCAGACATGGTTACGATCCTATGAATATCTCGCTTTATAATAAAAAGCGTTTCATTCACAAGGGAAGCTTTCATTTGTGATTAAGGGATTTAGGGCAAAAAGCAGTTATAGCTAACATGTGAGTGAAATATGTATGTAAAAAAGACCAAAGGCCCGAATTTTGTTGAATTGCCAGATGGGCGCAAGTTTAGCCGTTCTGATTTACCCCCGAAAAGTACCACAAGGTGGGTTGCTTCGCGTAAGGCATCGGTTGTCTTGGCTGTTTCTACTGGGTTGATAACAAACGATGAAGCTTGCGAAATGTATCAACTTTCTAGGGAAGAGTTTGAAGGGTGGGTAACTTCGGTTAAGGTGCATGGTGTTGGGGCGCTTAAAGCCACAAAATTACAAAACTATAGACAACTTTAGGTTGTTTTGTTACTTGTGTACCGGGTAGTAACGGGTGGTTAACCATTGTTGCGCAATGTGAGGAAGATATTAACTGACAGTTCGTGGAGGCAACACATGCGTATATTATTGGTCGAAGATGACCCAACAACCTCAAAAAGTATTGAGTTGATGCTGCAAAACGCAAATTTTAACGTTTATGCAACAGATTTAGGCGAAGAGGGCATCGATTTAGCCAAGCTTTATGATTACGATTTAATTCTATTAGATTTAAACCTGCCAGATATGGATGGGCATGAGGTGTTGCGCCAATTACGTAATGCAAAAGTGCTGACCCCTATTTTGATACTTTCTGGCTATGATACCGTTGAAGATAAGATAAAAGGTTTCGGGTTTGGGGCAGATGACTATCTGACCAAGCCGTTTGATCGGGCAGAATTGGTTGCGCGTATTCATGCTATTGTACGCAGATCGCAGGGACATGCGGAATCTATAATCGAAACTGGTAGTATTTGTGTCAATTTAGATCAGAAAATAGTCGAGGTTGGCGGGCAACAGGTTCATTTGACGGGAAAAGAGTATCAAATGTTCGAACTTTTGTCGCTTCGTAAAGGTACAACGCTGACAAAAGAGATGTTCTTGAACCACCTTTATGGGGGGATGGATGAACCAGAATTAAAGATAATTGATGTGTTTATCTGTAAATTACGTAAAAAATTAGCCGAAGCAACTGGTGGTGAAAACCATATTGAAACGGTTTGGGGCCGAGGGTATGTTTTACGTGATCCAATTATTGTGTCCAAACCTATACTGGCTGTGGCGGGATAAGATAAGAAATCGCTGGACGGTTTAGGTAACGCATCGTACATCTAATATAAGCATTAGGTTAGGTGTTATGGCGGATAAAATTGCAGTGGAGGAGCTGAATAACGAACAGGCAAGCGCGGAATTATCCCGCCTTGCCAAAGAGTTATTAAAAGCCAATCGATTGTATTACACACAAGATGCCCCAACTATTTCAGATGCACAATATGATGCGTTAAAACAACGTAATTCTGAAATTGAACAAAAGTTTCCTGAATTGAAACGGGATGATAGCCCAAGCGATAAGGTTGGCGCACCGGTTTCTGAGACATTTTCAAAGATTACGCATGAAGTTAAAATGTTGTCATTGGGGAATGCTTTTACCAGCGAAGATGTCGCTGAATTTGATACACGTATTCGTAAATATTTAGGCGTTCCTACAAAAGATATGCTGCTTTATACGGCAGAGCCTAAAATTGATGGCCTATCTTTATCGTTACGGTATGAAAACAGTATACTCATCCACGCGGTAACACGCGGGGATGGTGAGGTTGGCGAAAATGTTACCAATAACGCGCGTACAATCGCAGATATTCCCCAAAGGTTGAATAATGCCCCTGATATTATTGAAATACGGGGTGAAGTATATATGGGTACCGCAGATTTTGTGGCTTTAAATGCACGACAAGAAAAACTGGGTCGTAAAATTTTTGCAAACCCGCGTAATGCTGCGGCGGGTTCATTGCGCCAATTAGATGCAAATATTACCCTACAAAGGCCATTGAAGTTTTTTGCATATGCTTGGGGGGTAGCTTCTACCCCTTTAGCGACAACGCAAAGCCTTGCGATTGAACGGATGCAAGATATGGGGTTTGTTACCAACCCTTTGACACAAATTTGTAATGGGCCAAAGGCATTAACAACACATTACGCTAAAATAGAAGAAGCACGTGCCACTCTTGGTTACGATATTGATGGGGTGGTCTATAAAGTTGATGATCTTACTTTGCAGGCGCGTCTTGGATTTCGGGCGACAACACCGCGTTGGGCCATTGCCCACAAATTTCCTGCGGAAATTGCCCACACACGTATTGAGGCTATTGAAATACAGGTAGGCAGGACCGGCGCACTTTCACCTGTTGCACGTTTATTGCCTGTTACGGTTGGTGGTGTTGTGGTGTCGAATGCGACGTTACATAATGAAGATTATATTACTGGGCGCGACAGTAAGGGCAATTTGATACGGGAAGGGCGCGATATTCGTGTTGGGGATTGGGTTGAAGTTTACCGCGCGGGTGATGTGATACCTAAAATCCGTGATGTAGATATAACCAAGCGGCCTGATAATTCTAAGAAATATGAGTTTCCAACGATATGCCCCGAATGCGGCTCACTTGCTATCCGAGAAGTGGGCGATAGTGTTGCGCGGTGCACAGGCGGTATCATTTGCCCTGCACAAGCCGTTGAAAAGCTAAAACATTTCGTTGCACGTGGGGCGTTTGATATTGAAGGTCTTGGATCAAAGCAGATCGAGATGTTTTTTGACGATACTGATCTGAGAGTTAAAGAACCCGCAGATATTTTTACCTTGGAAATACGCGATAAAAATAATTTCACCAAGCTGAAAAATCGCGATGGTTGGGGTGAAAGATCTGCAGATAACCTGTTTTCAGCTATAAATGAAAAGCGTAAAATTCCCTTGAATAAACTTATTTATGCATTGGGCATTCGCCATGTTGGCGACACAAGCAGTACGCTTTTGGCCCATAATTATGGAACGTGGCCGACATTTATTGACGCTATGAACCAGGCAAAAGATCAAACTGGTGATGTTTGGGACGCCTTAAATGCGATTGATGGCGTGGGCAGTGTTTTGGCAACGGCATTGGTGGAAACATTTTCCAAACCCGAAACACGCGCGGCCATTGATAGATTACTTGACCAACTTGACGTGCAAGCGATGACACAACGTGATACATCCGATAGTCCTGTTGCTGGAAAAACCGTTGTATTTACAGGCACGTTGGAACGGATGACGCGGGCAGAGGCCAAAGTGCGGGCCGAAGATTTAGGGGCAAAGGTTTCGGGGTCGGTCTCGAAAAAAACTGATTTTGTTGTTGCGGGCCCTGGTGCTGGCTCGAAAGCTAAAAAGGCACGTGATCTGAACGTGACTTTGCTAAGTGAGGATGAATGGCTTGAACTGATCAACAAGACAGGGTGATATACGGGGTATGAGCCAACGACCTGAAATTCTATTTCCGCTGTTTTCTGACTTGAAAGGGTTAGATGGTGTTGGACCGCGAACCGCAGAAAACTTTGCCAAGATGGGTGTGGAAAAACCCAGAGATTTATTGACGACGCTGCCGCATAATTTAATCGACCGTAAAATTATAACTACGATCAAAGGGGTTATATTGCCTGCGGTTGTCACGGTAGAGGTTTTGGTGGGGGTGCATCAACCGAATACTGTGAAGGGTCGGCCCACACGTATAATGGTTGAAGATGCAGAAGCATCTTTTCAGTTGGTGTTTTTTCATGCGCGTAGTGACTGGTTGCGCCAGCAACTGCCCAGTGGGCAAAGGCGGGTGGTATCGGGGAAATTAGAAGTTTTTGATGGGTTGGCCCAAATGGTACACCCAGAATTTATCACTAATGTGAATGATGCCGCATTAATTCCGCAAATAGAACCCGTGTATCCGCTTACGGCTGGTATTACGCAAAAAACCATAACGAAAGCAATTTCAAGTGCTATGGATCGTGTGCCAAATTTGCCCGAATGGATAGAACCCTCGGTCTTGTCTGCCAAGCAATGGCCAAGCTGGAAAAAGGCTGTTTTTGAGGCGCATAATCCGCAAGGTTTAAGTGATGTTGCCCTAAATGCAAAACCGCGTGAACGTTTGGCATATGATGAGTTTCTGGCACATCAAACCACTTTGGCTTTGGCGCGACTGAATAACCGTAAGGAAAAAGGGTATAGAACTGTTGGAACGGGTGAGTTGCGCAATAAGGTTTTGGCGGGCTTGCCTTACCGGTTGACTGGGGCACAAAACCGATCAATTATGGAAATAACAGATGATATGGCGGGTGAAACCCGTATGAGCCGATTGTTGCAAGGCGATGTTGGTTCGGGTAAAACGCTAGTGGCATTTATAGCTTTGCTGGCCGCTATTGAGGCGGGCGGGCAGGGTGTGATGATGGCCCCGACAGAGATTTTAGCTAGGCAACATCTGGCCGCGTTACTGCCATTGGCAAATGATGCAGGGGTAGTTTTAGAAATATTAACCGGTCGTGACAAAGGGCGTGAACGGCAGGCAAAACTGGCTGCACTTGCAAAGGGTGATATTCAGATTTTGGTGGGAACGCACGCCGTTTTTCAAAAAGATGTTGAATTTCAACGGCTTCGACTGGCAATTATTGATGAACAACACCGCTTTGGGGTACGCCAACGTATGAGCTTGGGGGCAAAAGGGGATGCGGTTGATGTGTTAGTGATGACTGCAACACCAATTCCGCGTTCGTTAGAGCTATCACATTACGGAGATATGGATATTTCTGTTTTAGATGAAAAGCCCAAAGGCCGAAAACCGATTGAAACAGTTTTGGTGTCAAATACCAGAATGGATCAGGTGGTAGCACGACTGAAAGCGGCGATTAAAGATGGGCGGCAAGCCTATTGGGTTTGTCCATTGGTGGAAGAAAGCGAATTGGTTGATTTTGCCGCTGCCGAAGATAGGTATCGTGCATTACGGCTGACTTTGGGGGAAGAAGCCGTGGGGTTAGTGCATGGCCAGATGCCGAATGCCCAAAAAGATGCTGCTATGGCTGCGTTTGTTGCAGGCGACATTTCTGTTTTAGTTGCAACAACAGTGATTGAGGTGGGGGTAGATGTGCCTAACGCCTCTATTATGGTGATTGAACAGGCAGAGCATTTTGGCTTGGCACAGTTACACCAGTTACGTGGCCGTGTTGGTCGGGGCACACAGGCCAGTACGTGCTTGTTGATGTATGCAGCACCTTTGGGGGTGACCGCTGAACGGCGCTTAACTGTCATGCGCAATACCAATGATGGCTTTGAAATATCTGAGGAAGACCTTAAACTACGTGGTGCCGGGGATTTGTTGGGTACTGCGCAATCTGGGCTAGCAAGGTTTCGTATTGGCGATTTGGAAACGCAAACGGATTTGATGAAAACCGCGTTTGATGACGCCAGAATGCTTATCCATACCGACCCAAAGCTTGAAACTCCGCGTGGTAAAGCAATACGCACGCTTTTATTTTTGATGGAACAAGATAAAGCTATTCGTTTATTATCAGTAGGTTAATAAATAATCTCTGACATACGTTCCTTTTTGTTCGCAGATGTTCTCATAAAGTTCTTTACATATTGAATTGAATATGAGAACAAATAGGCAACAACTAGAAATGCACTGGGAGAATATAATGAAACATTTAACTAAGCTTGCAACCCATGAACCAATGACTGTTATCGAAGATATTCTAGGACTGGCCGCAATCTGTGTCATTGTCATGATTGGTCTTCACATCTAATTTGCCTGTAATCTATCTGGCCATAAGCATACTACCCTCAATGCTGTTTTGGTTCCACGCCTCACGGGAACAGACGACCCAATTTTGATCGTCACAAACGCCAGAATTTGATTGCTAAAACTTTACGCCGCACCCTTTGGGTAGCGGCGTTTTTTTAGGCGTCTTCCATCGCCTCTAAAACCGCGTCAAACGCAAGCATGATAGAGGCATGACGGTTGGAATATTCGGTTGCAGGCAGCAGAACCTCTAGGTCTTGAAAGGGGGCATCGGGTATTGCGCCATCGGACTTAAGCATTGCTAATAGCTGGTCGCGCCCAGTACTTATCTGATCTTTTGACAGACCTATTACATTAGCCCCTAACACAGAGGCAGATGTTTGACCAAGTGCGCAGGCTTTTACATCTTGTCCGAAATCTGTAACAATTCCGTCTGAAAAATTCACATCAACCTCAACCGTAGAGCCGCATAAAGGCGAGCGTTTACGAACAGTTGCATCTGGTTGATTTAGGCGATCTGTGTGCGAAATAGAGGCCGCTAACGCTAATATGCGCTGCGAGTATAATTTCATTAAGTCTTGATCGTCTGCCATTGTCTTTCGACCTTTGCATTTCATATCTTAAATGCCTAATTAGGGCTAAGAAACGAAAAAGCAAAGTGAAAGTAACCCAGATGACAAAATTTGACGCAGCATCGCTAAAATATGATGCAAACGGGTTAATCCCTGCAATCGCCCAGCAACAGGGAACGGGTGAAGTTTTAATGATGGCCTGGATGAACAAAGATGCTGTGATCGAAACTTTGCGTTCGGGGCATGTGACCTATTGGTCGCGGTCGCGGCAAGAATTTTGGAAAAAAGGGTTAACGTCCGGACATGTACAAATGCTGGTTTCAATGCGTGTGGATTGTGATCGTGACTGCTTGCTGTTGACGGTCGATCAAACCGGGCCTGCATGCCATACCAACAGGCATAATTGTTTTTATATAGAAGTGCAGGGTGGTGAAGAGGTCGAAATCCTATCGCCAATTAGCTAAAGCCCAACCATCTTTCGAATGTCTTGCGGGCTTGCGCCATCTGCGCGGTATTTGCGGATGGCCATTGCATCATAACGTTTTGCCAAGCGATTGCCGTTTTCATCGCGGATAAGTTTATGGTGGTGATAAATTGGGGTCGGTAAACCAAGTAATTTTTGTAGAACCACATGAATCTTTGTTGCTTCAAACAGGTCTTGGCCACGTGTGATATGGGTAATACCTTGATAGGCGTCATCCAAAACAACGGCCAAGTGGTAACTGATACCGATGTCTTTTCGTGCAATGATGATGTCACCGATATTTGTTTGCAGATCTTTGGCTGTAATCGCAATTTCCCCTGTCTCACCCCTTGGGCCAAAGCCATTTTCAGCGAAAGTGAATATAGGCCTGTCAGTGTTTGATGTGCTTAAATTGGATAAAACGTTAGACATGGAAAGCCTAAGCGCATGGTTTGGTGGTATGGGGTCATTGTTTGAATTTACGCCGCTCGGGTGGCATGTTCCTGGATATACAATGCCATCTGGCCCCAATATTGTAGTACCACCTTCTTGTGGGGCAGAGGCAATTTGGATGTCTTTGCGGGTGCATGTGCAGGCGAATAATTTATTGTCGCCCCATAACCTTTGGATGGTTTTTTTGTAGAATTCCTGCCTGTTAGATTGGCGTAAAGCGGGTTTTTCCCATTTAATCCCCAGCCATTCCAAATCTTGAAAAATAGCTTGCTCAAACTCTGGTTTACAGCGCGGTGTATCAATATCTTCGATGCGTAACAGAAATTTACCACCATTAACGGTCGCGTTATCCCACGTAAGCAAAGCAGAATAAGCATGCCCAAGATGTAACAACCCGGTAGGGGAAGGGGCAAACCGTTCGCGTATCACCTTTTGCGCATCACATAAACATTTGCACTGATGCCCTTTTTGGGTAAATGGGGCCCATGTTCTTTGAACAACAATTCAAAGGCACCGCAATCAGTATGGTTCATCACGCAACATTCAAATGCGGGGTCTTCTAAAGTATGGTCATTAAATGAAAACACGATAAGTCCGCCGTGTTTCATTTTTTTGAACAGTTCATAAAGTAAGGTGACAGGGGCTGCACCCGTGCCGATTACACCTATTGCGGAAAATGCGTCATATAACCCATCTTGAAACTGTAGGGGGTCTTTTAGGGTTGTTTGCCAAAGCCTGTTATAAATTCCACGTGTTTTGGCAACTTCCAGCATGTCGTGATTTAGATCGCAACCATCGATGCGGGTAAATCCGGCTTCGGCCAAGCGTTTGCCTGACAATCCAGTGCCGCATCCGATATCAAGTAGTGATAGGTCTTGTGTGGGGGTGAATTCCGCCAATGCCGCGGCACAACGTTCGGGCGTGATATATCCGTTTTCTAAGACTTCTGCATCATAGGTTTTCGCCCAATCGCTGTAGAAGTTTTGAATATCTTCAGGCTTTTCTAATTCATAAGCGCGCGAAAGGTGATTATTATGTTCTTTCATTTGGGTAAGTTAACAAGGCACCCCTAATTGCGCAACCAGCTTATCCAATCGACTTTGGCCCTATCTGTATAGGCTAAATAACGGTCTTTGCGGTTGCGACGCCCGCCTTTGACATTATCAACAGGGGGAAACAGGCCGAAGTTTACATTCATTGGCTGAAAGGTTTTTGCAGTGGCCCCACCAGTGATGTGACTGACAAGTGCACCCATAGCCGTTGTGTTTGGTGGGGATAGTTTGTTTTCACCCCGCACTTGTGCAACGGCAAATATACCTGCAAGCAGCCCCATCGCAGCACTTTCAACATAACCTTCAACACCAGTAATTTGGCCTGCAAACCGAATGTCTGGGCGGGATTTCAGGCGCATTTGATCGTCTAACAACCGTGGTGAGTTGATGAATGTGTTGCGATGTATGCCACCCAAACGGGCAAACTCGGCATTTTCCAACCCTGGTATCATGGATAAAACGCGGGCCTGTTCGCCGTATTTCATTTTAGTTTGAAAGCCCACAATATTAAACAATGTACCAAGTGCATTATCACGGCGTAGTTGCACAACCGCATGTGCTTTGACATCTGGTTGGTGTGGATTGGTAAGGCCGACAGGTTTCATTGGCCCCCAGCGAAGGGTTTCTCGGCCGCGCTCGGCCATGACTTCTATCGGTAGGCAACCCTCAAAATAGGCGGTGTCTTGTTCCCATTCTTTGAACTCTGTTTTTTCAGATGCAAGCAGTGTGTCTATAAAAGCGTTATATTGTGCTTCATCCATAGGGCAATTCAGGTAGGCAGTTTGTTCTTCAAACGTTTCACCTTTGTCATAACGTGATTGAAACCACGCCTGTTTCATGTCAACGCTTTCGGCGTAGACTATGGGGGCAATGGCATCAAAAAATGCTAATGCGGTTTCGTCGGTTTCTGCCAAAACTGCTTCGGCCATAGAGTGTGAGGTTAGCGGCCCTGTGGCGATAATTGTTTGGCCCCAACTTGTGGGCGGCAAGCCTGTGACTTCACCGCGTTCCAAAGTTATCATCGGGTGTGCTAACAATTTATCGGTCACGGCTTGGCTGAACGCATCACGGTCAACCGCCAGCGCACTACCAGCGGGTACGGAGTGTTGCGTGCCCATTTCCATAATTATAGAGCCAGCTTCACGCATTTCCCAATGTAGCAGACCAACGGCATTGGCAGTATCATCGTCTGAACGGAACGAGTTTGAACAAACCAGTTCAGCCAAGTTTTCAGATTGATGCGCAAATGTTTTAACGGTAGGGCGCATTTCATGCAGGATCACGGGAATGCCCGCATTAGCGATGTGCCAAGCTGCTTCTGAGCCTGCCATTCCGCCGCCGATTATATGTATGGGATGTGTCATGAACAGGGGGTCTATGATAGCGCGTGTTGAAGGTCAACAAGCGCTATGGGGCAGATTTACGGAATGCCACGTTTAAGAGTTTTTCAAATACCAAAATCATTGCCCCTTTGTCTTTATCACCATGCCCTTGGTCTAGGGCTTGTTCATAGGTTTTAGTTGCTGCTGATAAAACTGGGGTAGGGATATTGTGGTTTTTTGAAATCTGTGCGCCATTCACAAGATCCTTATATGCTGCTGACATAGGGTAGCCGTTGTTAAAATCACCGTTTAGAATATGGGGGGTAAAAAATTCTGAGGCAAAACTGCGTCCAGAACTGCTGTTAATGACTTCACTGATCTGGGTAGGGTTTAGGCCCAGCTTGACGGCAAGTGGAAGAATTTCGGCAATGGCGGCAGCATTAATGTCAAATAACAGTTGGTTAACCAATTTAGTTGTTTGCCCGCTGCCAACTGGCCCCATGTGCAGAATTTTATTTGCCATTGCAGATAGAGATTGGTGAAGTTTTTCTATTATTTGCGCATCCCCACCGCACATCATTGTAAGGGTGCCGTTTTCAGCCCGCGTTTGCATACCAGATACGGGGGCATCAATGAAATCCATGCCAAGAATTTGCAAATCACTGGCAAGTTGAAGCGTAGTTGCATGATCAATGGTACTGGTATCAACGACTGTGGTGCCTTTTCTTAATGTGGATGCGATGCCTGTTTGGCGATCAAATAGGCATGATTGTACAATCTGACCTGTGGGTAGGCATAGAATAATAACATCTACATTGCACAAATCACTTTGGTTATTTGTGGTGTTCAGGCCTTTGCCCCTTAGATCACTTACTATTTGTGCATCACGATCATAGGCAATAACACTGGTTTGTTTTGCCAGATTAAGCGCCATCGGTGCCCCCATTTGCCCCAAACCAATAAATCCAAACTTCATGCTTATATCCTTGATAATAGGTTAATTATAACGTTTATCTTTTAGCCTATAATATGCGTAAGCTAATTTTAGATATTGGGGACGTAAAAAGTCTAATGGAAACTTATGGGTGGGATTGGTATATAGTTTTGGTAGTTGGTCCATAGTTTTTTGGCCTAAAATCAGTTCTGCCAGATTTTTGCCTGCCCAACTGGCCATTGCAACACCAGAGCCGTGATAGGCTAGGCTGGCCCATGCGGTTTGATCGTTGTCTATCGGGCCAATAAACAGGGCTTTCTTGCGGTTCAGACCTATAAAGCCTGACCATTGATATGCGGTTTCTACTGCATGCCATTCTGGGAAAATATCATCAAACTGTTCGCGAAGCTCTTTGAAAAAAGTATTTTGTTCAGTTTGATCGCCTGTATTGGCCCCGCGCCCCCCGAACATCATCCGCCCATCTGGCAGCAGGCGAAAATAGTGCAGCAAAGTTCGGCTGTCATATGTCATATGGTGCGTTGTCCAACCTTGCTTTTGTTGCTCTTTGCGCGTGATTGGTCGGGTAACAAGAATGCTGGAAACTGCGGGTAATAATCGACCCTTGCACCAAGTCGGGATGTTTTCGGATGTATAGCCGTTGGTGGCTATAATGATCTTCTTTGCGCGGATAGTAATGTTATTAGTAGTTAGGATGTACGCGCCGTTCTCGCGTGAAACTTGATGAATTTCAGTATTTGGGGAAAGTGTGGCGCCTGCATCTATCGTTGCATCGGCTAAAGCACGCAAGTAGTTTAACGGGTGTAAGCCAAAGCCCCAAGGAAGTATCATACCGCCATAAAAAGAAGGGCTATTCGCCCCTATGGCGCCAAGCGCATCTTTTTCCATTATTGAAGTATTTACACCCAGTATTTGGTTTATCTCTTCAGACTCATTGCGCATTTGTTGTAATTGATAGGGGGAATGGGCAACGGCAAGTTCTGCGTTTTTATCAGGTGTATCGGATGTAATTCCCTCAATTTCACAAAATTCGCGTACTTGCTCGATAGCCTCTTCTTGGGCACGAACCGCCGCGATAACGCCGTCATGGCCATAGAGTTTTTGAATTTCTGATAGTGATTTTTTTGTGCTGGTATTGGCACAAAAGCCGCCATTGCGGCCTGATGCACCCCAACCAAAATGGCCTGCCTCTGCTACGCATACATTAACACCTGATTGTGCCAGTGTTTTTGCCGCATTCAAGCCCGTAAAACCACCACCGATAATGGCGACATCACATTTATAATCTTGCGTCAGCCGTGTTGGATTGTGGCGCATAGGGTTTGCCGAGGCTTCCCACCAACTGTTGGCGACAATGGTTGGATCGGCCGCACTGGGGTGAAAAATTCGCTTCAGCACCATATGATATAAGCCCTATTCTTCGGTTTGTTCCTGTTCACTTTCATCGTCGTCAGATGTTTCAGCAATATAGGCTACAGAAACAACATCTTCGTTTTTAGACAGGTTAAATACGGTTACACCAGATGATGTGCGCCCTTGGCGTGATATACCTTTTACTGGGCAGCGAATGGATTGCCCGGTTGAGGTTGCAAGCATGATCTGATCTTCGTCTTCAACGGTAAAACACGCAATAATCTGGTCGTCGCGGCGCCCTAAATTAGCGGCAGCAACACCTTGGCCACCACGCCCAGAGACGCGGTATTCATGTGCGCTTGAACGTTTACCAAAACCACCTTTGGTGATGGTTAATATCCATTGTTCCAATTCGGCTAGTTCATCAAAGCGTTCGGTACTAATTGCGGTTTCATCGCTTGTAAGATCATCGTTTTCTTCGCCAGTCATAGCGCGGCGCATTTTGAAATAGGCGGTTCGTTCATCTGCTGTTGCTTCAACATGGCGAATAACTGCCATTGAAACAACGCGGTCATCTTTGGCCAGCTTTATGCCACGCACACCTAACGAATCGCGGCCTTTGAATACCCGCACATCTGTGGTTGGGAAACGAATAGCTTTACCCATGCTAGTGGTCAGGAAAAAATCTTCGTCTTCTGTCGCGATGCGCACATCAACAATGGTAACGCCTTCGGGCAGTTTCATCGCGATTTTACCGTTGGACTTAACCTTGGTGAAGTCAGAAAGCGCGTTACGACGTACGCCGCCCTCTGAATTGGCAAACACAATTTGCAGGTCTTGCCAATCTTCTTCGGGTACATCGATAGGCATGATTGCCGCGATTGAGACACCTTGTTGGATTGGTAGAAGATTGATGATGGCTTTGCCGCGCGCATTGCGCCCACCAAGTGGTAAACGCCAAGTTTTCAGGGTATAAACCATGCCGTCATCGGTGAAAAACAATAGGGCAGTGTGGGTGTTTGCAACAAACAGGTTGGTGACGAAATCTTCGTCTTTGGTGTTCATGCCCTGCGTGCCTTTACCGCCGCGTTTTTGTTCACGGTATTCTGCAAGCTGGGTGCGTTTAATGTAGCCCGAATTGGTGACCGTCACGACCATTTCTTCACGCTCGATTAGGTCTTCGATATCCATATCGCCCGCGTATTCAATTATTTCAGAGCGGCGCGGGACTGTGAATTTTTCACGTACTTCGTGCAATTCTTCTGAAATGATCGTCATGATCCGTTCACGTGACCGTAATATGCTAAGATAATCAGTGATCTTGCCTGCAAGCTCTTGCAACTCGTCGGTGACCTCTTTTACGCCCATGGCGGTTAGACGTGCCAGACGCAGCTCTAGAATAGCGCGGGCCTGTACCTCGGACAGATGGTAAGTACCATCATCATTAACTGTGTGGCTTGGGTCATCTATCAGTTTGATATATTCAACAATATCGTGCGCAGGCCATGCCCGTGTCATCAGTTTTTCACGCGCGGTCGCAGGATCAGCAGATGCACGAATGGTGGCAACTATTTCGTCTACGTTTGAAACGGCAACGGCAAGGCCACATAAAATATGGCTGCGTTCGCGTGCTTTGCGCAATTCAAACGCTGTGCGCCGTGCTACGACCTCTTCGCGGAAGGTGATGAAACTGGTTAAGAAGGCACGTAGGTTTAACTGTTCTGGGCGGCCGTTGTTAAGCGCCAACATGTTGCAACCAAAACTGGTTTGCATAGGTGTGTAGCGGAATAGCTGGTTAAGCACCACTTCAGCAGTGGCGTCACGTTTCAATTCAATCACAACACGTACACCGATGCGATCGCTTTCGTCTTGAACGTGGGCGATACCTTCAATCCTTTTATCGCGGGCCAATTCTGCGATCTTTTCGATCATGGTAGATTTATTAACCTGATACGGAATTTCATCAATAATGATCGCCCAGCGATCCTTGCGAATTTCCTCTATGCGGGTTTTAGAGCGGATAATCACGCTGCCACGGCCCTCGGTATAGGCTTTGGTGGCACCTGAGCGGCCAACTATCAAAGCACCCGTGGGAAAGTCAGGGGCAGGGACGTATTGCATTAAGGCAAGGCTATCAAGGTCAGGGTCTTTGATTAAGGCAAGAGTGGCGTCAATTACTTCGCCCAGATTATGGGGCGGTATGTTTGTGGCCATGCCAACCGCAATACCACCTGCGCCGTTAACCAACATATTTGGGTAGCGCGCAGGTAAAACTGTGGGTTCCCGGTCTTTACCGTCATAGTTGTCTTGAAAATTAACGGTGTCTTTATCAATATCTGCCAATAAAAAGGCAGAAGGTTTATCCATGCGCACCTCGGTATAACGCATCGCAGCTGGATTATCGCCATCCATTGAGCCAAAGTTACCCTGACCATCCAATAGGGGTAAGGACATGGAAAATTCTTGTGCCATACGCACCAAGGCATCATAAATCGCGGCATCCCCGTGCGGATGATATTTACCCATAACATCGCCAACAGCACGCGCAGATTTTTTATAGGATTTATCGTGTGTATTACCCGCCTCATGCATGGCATATAAAATACGACGGTGAACAGGTTTTAGGCCATCGCGAAGATCGGGGATTGCACGGCTGACAATCACGCTCATCGCATAATCAAGATAAGAGGTTTTCATTTCCTCTTCGATTGTTATTTGCGGCCCGTCAAATGTGGGGCGTTCTGGGGTGTTTTCGTCTTGGATTTCGGTCTCGTCGCTCACGGTCTGCTCATTCTTTGTTTAAACACTAGATGTTGTGTCAGAATATAGCAGAACCTAAGTCAGACCGCAATGTTTAGTAGTAATGAAATAGACATGTTAGTAAAATGAAAACAACCTGCAAGCATCAGCTTAACAGGTTGTTTCTAAATAGTTATTGTAATAATTTCCCTAGAACGGAATTTCATCATCAAGGTCGTTGTTTGAGGATTGCTGTCCACCACCTGATTGGTTACCCGATTGGCCACCAGATTGGTTACCGTAACCACCACCTGGCTGGCCACCACCATAGTCACCGCCACCGCCGCCAGAACGGCCATCCAGCATTGTTAATGTTCCGTTAAAGCCCTGTAAAACTACTTCGGTTGAATACCGGTCATTGCCTGACTGATCTTGCCATTTACGGGTTTGTAACGCGCCTTCAACATAAACTTTGGCACCTTTTTTAAGGTATTGTTCACATACGCGCACCAAACCTTCAGAAAAGATAGCTACTGTGTGCCATTCGGTTTTTTCACGGCGTTCGCCTGTGCTTTTATCGCGCCACGTCTCGGATGTAGCAATGCGCAAGTTGCAAACTTTACCACCATTGCCGAAAGTGCGAATTTCTGGGTCTGCACCCAAGTTTCCGATTATCATTACTTTGTTCAAACTACCTGCCATTTGGCTCTCCCCATCGAATCTATTGGCTTAATTTTGGTTAATGACTGTTAGAACACCTGATCGGTATGAAGAAAAGGTGAAATATAGTGAAATAACCAAAGACTGTTCAAACCCGAATAAAACGGGTAGACAGCCATAGAGCAGTAACAAACTAATAGGCAATAAATGATACGGGGCTTTAATATATTTCTTGTGGTAAGCATGGTTATGTCTGGCAATGCATATGCGGCTGGATTATCAAAATCATCCAAATCCTATAAAACGCGTCAAATTTCGAACCTTCACAGTAATTTAATTGATGCCCGATTATCCAATCAATATAAAAGTTCGTCCAAACTTTCACCTAATGGCCGCAACGATTACGCGACTTTACCACGTTCTAGCGGTAAATATAAAGGCAAGTATAAGCCAATGGCAGAGGCGGCGGCACGCAAATATGGTGTTCCAACACATTTGTTTAACCGCCTTATCCAGCAGGAAAGCGCGTGGAACCCTCGTGCTAAATCACATGCAGGTGCTATAGGGTTGGCGCAGTTGATGCCTGCAACGGCGCGAACGCTGAAAGTTAACCCGCATGATCCGCGTCAAAACCTTGAAGGTGGGGCACGTTACTTGGCACAAATGCATCGAAAATTTGGCACTTGGCGTTTAGCCCTTGCGGCGTATAATGCAGGCCCCCTAGCGGTGGCAAAATACAATGGTGTGCCACCCTATAAAGAGACGCGCAATTATGTGCGCAAGATATTGGGTAAATAAACTTAACAGTTCGCTAATGTTCTTCTTGTGTTCTTTTGATTTCGCTGGCATCTTTGCAATGTCCGACTACATACCTTTGGTATACTGATAGGTGCCTTTATGTCTGAGCTGAAAAATATCGAAGTTCGCGGTGCGCGCGAACATAACCTGAAAAATGTTGATGTGGACATTCCACGTAACAAGCTGGTTGTCATCACCGGCCTGTCGGGTTCTGGCAAGTCGTCATTGGCATTTGATACGATCTATGCCGAAGGGCAGCGGCGTTATGTTGAAAGCCTGTCGGCCTATGCACGCCAATTTCTGGATATGATGCAAAAACCGGATGTGGATCATATTGCGGGATTGTCACCTGCGATTTCTATAGAACAAAAGACCACCTCAAAAAACCCGCGTTCAACTGTGGGTACTGTGACCGAGATTTACGATTATATGCGGCTGTTGTTTGCCCGTGTGGGCACACCGTATTCGCCTGCAACTGGGCTGCCGATTGAGGCGCAACAGGTGTCTGAAATGGTTGATCGCATTATGGCGATGGAAGAGGGCACGCGGGCCTTTCTATTGGCGCCGATTGTACGTGACCGTAAAGGCGAATATCGTAAAGAATTTCAAGAGCTTAAGAAACAAGGTTTCCAACGGATCAAGGTTGACGGGGAATTCTATGAACTGGATGAACCGCCTATACTGGATAAGAAGTTTAGGCATCATATAGACGTGGTTGTTGACCGTATTGTTGTGCGTTCTGGCCTGGAAACACGGCTGGCTGACAGTCTGCGTACCGCCCTTGATCTGGCGGACGGAATATCAGTTTTGGAAACAGCACCTAAAGACGGCGACCCTGAACGCATTACATTTTCGGAAAACTTTGCTTGTCCTGTTTCAGGCTTTACCATTCCCGAAATTGAACCACGATTGTTTTCGTTTAACGCGCCTTTTGGGGCTTGTCCTGATTGTGACGGGCTAGGGGGTGAGCTGTTCTTTGATGAACGTTTAGTGGTGCCTGACACACGGCTGTCATTGTATGAAGGCGCTCTCGCACCTTGGGCCAAAGGTAAATCGCCATACTTCAGGCAAACCATTGAATCTATAGCTAAACATTACGGTTTTGACAAAGATTTACCTTGGCGTGATTTGCCTGAAAAAGTGCAACAGGTGATGTTGCGTGGCTCAGGCAAAGATGAGATTAAGTTCCGCTATGACGAAGCTGGGCGGGTCTATGAGGTCACGCGCAATTTTGAAGGCGTCATTCCGAATATGGAGCGTCGTTACCGTGAAACCGACAGCAACTGGATACGCGATGAATTTGAACGCTATCAGAACAACCGTCATTGTAATACCTGTGATGGGTTTCGTTTACGTCCAGAGGCATTAGCAGTTCGCATCGGTGATTTGCATGTGGGAAAAGTGGTGCAACTGTCAATTAAAGAAGCTTTGGATTGGGTTGAAGCGGTTCCAAAATGCCTGACAGAGCAGAAAAACGCCATTGCAGTGGCGATTTTAAAGGAAATACGTGAACGTTTGGGGTTTTTGGTCAATGTAGGGTTGGATTACCTGACATTATCACGCGCCTCTGGCACTTTATCTGGTGGAGAAAGCCAACGCATTCGACTGGCTTCACAAATTGGGTCTGGCCTAACAGGCGTACTTTATGTGCTGGATGAACCATCCATTGGCTTGCATCAACGAGATAACGGGCGGTTGTTAGTGACGCTAAAAAATCTACGCGATCAGGGCAATACTGTGATTGTTGTCGAACATGATGAAGAGGCAATTCGCAGCGCGGATTATGTGCTGGACATTGGTCCAGGTGCGGGTGTGCACGGCGGCGAAATAATTGCGCGTGGTACACCAAATCAAATTATAAAATCCAAGGATTCCATTACAGGTCAATACCTTACAGGGCGACGTGAAATTACTATTCCATCAGTTCGGCGGAAGGGAAATGGCAAAGTAGTTACAGTTGAAGGGGCAACCGGTAATAACCTGAAAAACATCACTGCGGAATTTCCTTTGGGTAAATTCGTTTGTATTACTGGGGTATCTGGTGGCGGTAAATCTACACTTACAATCGAGACTTTGTTCAAAACCGCGTCGATGCGGTTGAACGGCGCTAAGCAAACGCCAGCCCCTTGTGAGGCAGTCAACGGGTTGACTGTTTTGGACAAGGTAATCGATATCGACCAACGTGCCATCGGGCGCACGCCAAGATCAAACCCTGCGACTTATACAGGTGCATTTACACCTATCCGTGATTGGTTTGCAGGCCTGCCAGAGTCTAAGGCGCGCGGTTATAAACCCGGACGTTTTAGTTTCAACGTCAAAGGCGGGCGGTGCGAAGCCTGTAAAGGCGATGGGCTTATCAAGATTGAGATGCATTTTCTGCCTGATGTGTATGTGGAATGCGAAACCTGTCGTGGTAAACGCTATAACCGTGAAACTTTGGAAGTATTGTTCAAAGGTAAAAGCATTGCGGATATTCTGGGTATGACGGTGGAAGATGCCGAACAATTTTTCAAAGCAGTGCCCAGTATCCGCGATAAAATGACCGCATTGATGCGTGTAGGCTTGGGTTATATCAAAGTCGGCCAGCCCGCGACTACCTTGTCAGGTGGGGAGGCGCAACGGGTGAAATTATCCAAAGAACTGGCAAAAAGATCGACGGGTCGAACGCTGTATATTTTGGATGAACCCACGACTGGATTGCATTTTGAAGATGTTCGTAAGTTGTTGGAAGTGTTACATGAATTGGTAGATCAGGGCAATACTGTGATCGTTATTGAACATAATCTGGATGTAGTGAAGACTGCAGATCACATCATCGATATTGGCCCTGAAGGTGGTGATGGCGGTGGCCAGATTGTAGCCGCTGGCACACCTGAAGAAGTGGCAGGGATTACTGCAAGTTACACGGGGCATTACTTGAAACATATGTTGAAATCGCGGGAAGTTGCTGCCGAATAAATTTTCTAAGGTTAACAAGGACGCTATCAAGTTTTTGTGATATGCTGGGTGCAAATAATAAAACAGGAGGCCACTTTTTATGCTCGTACAAAACATACTTAACTCAAAATCTATCAATAAGATTTATACGATTGCACAAGATAAAACGATTGATGATGCCGTATCTGATCTTTCCACGCATCGTGTGGGGGCTTTGATTGTCAGCAATGACGGCAAAACCATAGACGGTATTTTGTCTGAGCGTGATATTATACGTGAAATGGGTAAACGCGGCACGGCTTGTTTAGCTGAAAAAGTTGGTGATATGATGACCAGCGCGGTTTCTTGTTGTTCAAAATCCGATAGCGCCGAAATGGTTTTAGAAACCATGACCAAAGGGCGGTTTAGACATATGCCAATTCTAGAAAAAGGCGAACTGATTGGGCTAATTTCGATTGGCGATGTTGTAAAAGCGCGTCTGGAAGAAATGGCAAAAGAAAACTCTGCCATGGTGGATATGATTAGAGGTATGTAACGTGCTTAAAGGGCAGGGATTAACCCCGCCCTTTTTTCTCAAATCTTGGTAACATTGCAGAAAAATCTGACCCTAATCCGCCTTCATCTTCAACAAAGCTAGTATATAGTTCAGTTGCACGTTTACCCATCGGGGTATCTGCATCAACAGTTTCGGCTGCTTGTTGTGACAGGCGCAGGTCTTTTAACATTAATTCCGATGCAAACCCTGGCTTGTAATCGTTATCAGCAGGGCTTTGCGGGCCGATACCAGGGGCAGGGCAATAGGCGTTCATTGTCCAGCTGTAACCTGATGAAGTGCTAACCACGTCAAACATTGATTGGCGCTCAAGACCTAATTTATCAGCTAAAGCAAAGGCTTCGCATGTTGCGATCATAGTTGCACCCAAGATCATGTTATTGCAAATCTTGGCGGCTTGCCCATTGCCAGAAGGGCCGCAATGCACGGCCTTTTGGCCCATGATGTCAAACAAAGGTTGGGCTTTGGCAAAGGCAGCGTCAGAACCGCCTGCCATGAAGGTCAATGTCCCTGCCGATGCGCCGCCGATGCCACCTGAAACGGGTGCATCTACTGCTAATAGACCTGCCCCAACCGCATCATCGGCCACGGCACGGGCGGATTCCACGTCTACAGTAGAGCAATCAACAAAGGCCGCCCCTTTAGACATGGCTGGGATGATGTCAGCGGCAACAGCGCGTAAAATAGCGCCGTTGGGAAGCATGGTTATGACAACATCGGCGGCTAAAGCAGCTTCAACCGCAGTAGCGGCTTTTAAAACCCCCGTAGGGCAGTCAGTAACAAGGTCAAACCCTGTAACGTCATGCCCAGCAGCGACCAGATTGGCCGCCATTGGGGATCCCATGTTTCCTAATCCGATAAATCCGATCTTCATGGATTTACTCCATTACTGGGATGCTGAACTCGCCACCTTCTTTGATACCTGACGGCCAACGGGCGGTCACGGTTTTGGTGCGGGTGTAGAATTTAAACGCATCCGGCCCGTGTTGGTTTAGATCACCAAAGACAGATTTTTTCCAGCCGCCAAAAGTATGGTATGCCAAAGGTACGGGGATTGGCACGTTGATCCCGACCATGCCAACATTAATTCGATTGGCAAAATCACGGGCTGTGTCACCGTCACGTGTGTAGATAGCAATGCCGTTGCCGTATTCGTGGTCCATCGCAATTTTCAGGGCTTCTTCATAAGATTCTGTACGTACGGTGGATAAAACCGGGCCGAATATCTCTTTTTTGTAGATGTCCATGTCGGTTGTTACGTTGTCAAACAAGTGTGCGCCGACAAAGAAACCGTTTTCGTAGCCTTGCAGATTAAAATCACGGCCATCGACGACAAGTTTTGCACCAGCGTCAACACCAGATTGTACAAGGCCAAGAATGTTTTGTTTGGCAGCGGCAGTGATCACAGGGCCAAAATCCACATCGTTACCAGATGTATATGGGCCAACTTTCAAAGCTTCCACACGTGGGGTTAGTTTTGCGATTAGGCGGTCAGCGGTTTCTTCACCGACAGGCAGGGCTACTGAAATAGCCATGCAACGTTCGCCTGCGGCACCGTAACCAGCACCCAAAAGCGCGTCTGCGGCTTGGTCTAGATCGGCGTCGGGCATAATGATCATGTGGTTTTTGGCACCACCGAAACATTGTACGCGTTTGCCTGCGGCACAACCGCTGCTGTAGATATATTCGGCAATCGGGGTTGACCCGACAAAACCGATGGATTGGATTGTCTCGTTGTTGATAATCGCGTCTACGGCTTCTTTGTCACCGTTTACCACTTGCAAGATGCCTTTTGGCAGGCCGGCTTCTTCCATCAATTCGGCCAACATTATACAAACGGACGGGTCACGTTCGGATGGTTTCAGGATAAATGAGTTGCCACATACAATGGCGGGTGCAAACATCCACATCGGGATCATCGCGGGGAAGTTGAAGGGTGTGATGCCTGCAGTTACACCTAGGGCTTGGCGCATAGAGTACATGTCAATGCCGGGACCTGCGCTGTCTGTGTAATCACCTTTCAGCAGTTGTGGCGCACCAATGCAGTATTCGACCACTTCAAGACCACGTTGTACATCGCCTGCGGCGTCGGGCAGGGTTTTGCCGTGCTCGCGGGATAGGGTTTCGGCTAGTTTGTCCATGTCACGGTTCAGAAGGTCTACGAATTTCATCATCACGCGTGCCCGGCGTTGCGGGTTGACGGCGGCCCATGCAGGCTGTGCAGCGGCTGCAATAGCGACGGCGTTTTCCATTTCGGCGACGGTTGCCAAAGGTGTTTTGGCTTGCAACTCGCCTGTGGCAGGGTTGTAAACATCGGCAAAACGTCCTGATGTGCCTTTGACGTGCTCGCCGTTGATGTAATGGGTAAGTTCTTGCATGGTTTATCTCCCGTTAAAATATCTGGGTGCAGTATAGTCTTGCATTTTCACCTTTTAAACAGCAAATATAGCACATTCATTTTGCATAAATGCAGAACGGGACGCGATGAACTGGGATGATATTAGGGTATTTTTGCAAGTTGGGCGCAGCAATAGCCTGACGGCTGCTGGTAAGTTGTTGAAAATGGACCCTTCAACACTGGGGCGCAGGATTGCGCGTTTAGAAGACCGTATGGGCACACGGTTGTTTGTGAAGACACCGCAAGGCTACGATTTGACCGAAAGTGGGCAGCGGTTGATGGAACATGCAAGCGAGATGGAACTGTCTTCGCTTTCAGCGCAGGAAATTGTGCAAGGATCAACCGACCAGTTAAGCGGGACAGTGCGCATTGGTGCGCCTGATGGCAGTGCAAATTTTCTATTACCAGAAGTATGTGCAGAAATATCGGCGGAAAACCCTGATCTGGAAATCCAGATACTGGCGGTACCACGGGTGTTGAACCTGTCAAAACGTGAAGCGGATATGGCAATTACGGTGTCACCCCCTTCGGCGGGGCGATTGTTGGTGCAAAAGGTAACCGATTATCACCTACATTTAGCTGCCACGCGCAAATATATTCGCACACATTCAGATTTGAAAAATATTGAGCAGATAAAAGATCACCCGATCATTGGATATATTCCCGATTTAATTTTCGATAAAGAATTGGATTATCTGTCGGATATAGGATTGAAATCTACTGTTGGATTGGCATCCAATTCAGTGTCAGTACAGATTAATATGATTAATCAAGGGGCAGGGATTGGTGTGGTGCATGATTTTGCGATGCCAAATTTCCCTGAACTAGAGTTTTTATTTAAAGATGAACTTGCATTAAAGCGCAGTTTTTATCTGGTACGTCATGAAGGTGATCGCCGTGTAGGTAGGTTGAACCGCTTTGCTGATCGTCTAGCAGCAGGCATGCGTGACGTAGTGAAACGCAAAGAAGCCCCTTGACCTAAGGGATGCTATATTGTTCGACTGCATTATCGGCAAAGTAGGAGGCAAATTTGCGTGTAGGATTATACCCTGGAACCTTTGACCCGATTACCTTGGGGCATATTGATATTATACAACGTGCCTGTGTATTGGTTGACCGTTTGGTTATTGGCGTCGCTATTAACCGCGACAAGGGGCCTCTTTTTACTTTAGAAGAACGCGTTGAAATGATTGAGCAGAACTTGGGCCGCATGAATACGGGCGATACTGAAGTTGTTGTTGAGCCGTTTGAAAATTTGCTGATCTCTAAAGCAGATGAAATTGGTGCCAAGATTATTATTCGTGGCCTGCGTGCGGTATCCGATTTTGAATATGAATATGCGCTGGTGGGGATGAACCGCGCAATGAACCCTGAAATTGAAACTGTATTTTTAATGGCAGAGGCAAAACATCAAGCGATAGCCTCTGGTTTGGTTAAAGAAATTGCCCGACTTGACGGCGATATATCAAAGTTTGTGACAAAGGATGTTAAGCAAGCTTTAATCGCTAAATTCAACAAATCCTGAAAACGTGCCTTTTCCTTATGCTATTGCTATAATAAGGTGCGGCCAAATTTAATCTACGGAGACCAATGATGGTTGATATAAAAGACCCAGAGAACACGATTGTTATGGAACTTAAGCACGGTACAGTGACTATAGAGTTGCTGGCCGATGTGGCCCCTAAACATACCGCACGGATGAAAGAACTGGCACGCGCCGGTAAATACGACAACGTGGTATTTCACCGTGTAATCGATGGCTTCATGGCACAAACGGGTGATGTGGCGAATGGCAACACGGGCGAGGGTTTTAATCTAAGCCGTGCAGGTACAGGCGGCTCTGATCTGGGCGATCTTCCTGCGGAGTTTTCAAAATTGCCACATGATCGCGGTACAATCGGTGCAGCGCGTTCCGCATCCCCTGACAGTGCTAATTCGCAGTTTTTCATCAATTTTAACGACAACCATTTTCTGAACAATCAATACACAGTTTATGGCCGTGTGCTTGAAGGTATGGACCATGTAGACAAGATCAAAAAAGGCGAGCCACCGATGGACCCAGACACAATGATTTCCGTAAAAGTAGCGGCTGATTTGTAATGCGGTTTATATCAACATTCGCTATCGCTATGACATTTGCGGGTTCTTTATGGGCCGCAAGTGCCGAAAATACATTGATGATCGAAGTTGCAGGGCACAACCCTGGTGTGATTGAAATAGAACTGTTATCGGATGTGGCCCCAAAGCATGTGGAACGCATTAAGCAACTGGTGCGTGATGGTGCCTATAATGATGTGGTGTTTCACCGTGTAATCGCTGGCTTCATGGCCCAAACGGGTGATGTGCAAAACGGAAGGCGTGCAGGCTATAACCCAAGACTTGCAGGGACAGGCGGGTCTAAATACCCAGATTTGCCCGCAGAGTTTTCCGATATTCCGTTTGAAAAAGGTATTGTTGGCATGGCGCGTTCACAAAGCCCGAACTCTGCCAATTCTCAATTCTTCATAATGTTTACGGAATATCCGTCATTGAACAATCAGTATACAGTCGTTGGGCGTGTATCTGATGGTCAAAAGATTGTTGATAAGATCAAAAAAGGCAGCCGTTCTGCGGGCGGATCAGTTGCGTCAAAGCCAGATTATATGAAAAAAGTCTGGGTAAAGGGTGATTAACCCCTGCTGAATAAACTTTAATTAATTTGATAGGCGATCAATTGGGTCGCCTTTCTTTTGTAAACTCGCCGTGAGCGGGGGTGTTTTTACAATTATTTTCATGCAAGTCTATGTGAAATGAAGAGAGGGCATCATGAACCGTTTTATTTTAACTTTATTTGCATACCTGTTCTTGGCAAATACTGCTTTTGCACAATTTCAAAGCTGGGACTTTGAATGGCCGAACACGGATTTTGCCAAAAAATCTCTAAATTTCAATGATATAATGAGTGGTGGGCCAGGTAAAGATGGCATTCCTGCTGTGCTAAACCCACGGTTTTATGCCGTAAAATTAGAAACGGGTCTGAATAATAAAGAGCCTGTAATGACTGTTGAGTTAGAGGGGCAAACCCCGCGTGCATACCCAATTCGGTATTTGATGTGGCACGAAATTGTAAATGATGTGATTGGCGATACACCTATTGCGGTTACATTTTGCCCGCTTTGCAATTCTGGTATTACCTTTGATCGACGCCTAAAAGATGGCCGCACACTAACGATGGGTGTGACAGGTAAGCTGCGAAATTCGGATATGATAATGTACGATCGCGAAACCGAAAGTTGGTGGCAACAGTTTTTGGGCGAAGGGATCGTTGGAGAATTGACAGGTGTAAAGTTGAAAAAGCTAAACAGCTGGACGGAAAGTTGGGGCGATTATAAAGCCAGAAACCCAAAAGCCGAAGTGATGCGGCAACCTGAATTTCCACGCCGTTATGGTAGCAATCCATATGTAGGATATGATACTAGCCGGCCATTTTTATATAATGGTGAAGATCCGCCACATAACATACACCCTTTAGCGCGGGTTGTTGTAATAGGTGAACGTGCTTGGCCTTTGGACCGCTTCAGAGAAGCCGCAGAAATAAATGAGGCTGGTGTGAAAATCACATGGAAGTCTGGCACAGCATCAGCTTTGGATACACAAAACATTGCACAAGGCAGAGATGTTGGATCAATCCGTGTACGTGATGAAAAAACAGGTAAAGATATAGCGCATGACGTATCCTTCGCCTTTACGTTTCATGCGTTTTTTCCAAAAGGTAAATGGATGTTAGGCGGTTAAACCAACTTCACCAAAGCATGGCGCTTTTTGCTGGATGATATTTTGGGTGTGGCCGCAATATCTTTTGTTGTCAGCATCATGCCTGCGTCATTAACCATTACATCGTTTAAACGTGCCCCACCGCCAGCAATCGCCCTTTTGGCGTCTTTACCGCTGGAAACCAAGCCAGAACGCACAAGCAGTTGGGTAAAGCTGATACCGTCACCAATGTCTGTAGCACTTAGTTCTAGTGTAGGAAGATCATCACCAACGCCACCTTTTTCGAACACTTCACGTGCTGTCGCTTCAGCTGCAATAGCTGCGTCATTGCCGTGGCAAAGTGCGGTTACCGCATTGGCAAGCGTAATTTTAGCTTGGTTAATTTCAGCACCTTCCAACGCACCTAAGCGGTTGCATTCTTCCATTGGCATTTCTGTAAACAAAGCAAGGAATTTGCCTACATCCGCATCCAAAGTATTACGCCAGAATTGCCAAAAATCATAAGAGCTTAGCTTGTCTTCATTTAACCAGATCGCACCAGAGGCAGATTTACCCATTTTACTACCGTCTGCCTTGGTTAGAAGCGGGGTGGTAATGCCAAAAACCTGATTTTGACTGATGCGTCTTGTTAGATCAATACCATTGACGATATTACCCCATTGGTCTGATCCACCCATTTGCAAACCGACATTGTATATCTTGTTTAATTCCATAAAATCATATGCTTGCAACAGCATGTAATTAAATTCTAGGAATGTAAGTGGCTGTTCGCGATCAAGACGCAACTTCACGCTTTCCATCGCTATCATGCGATTTATGGTGAAATGCTTGCCGTAGTCGCGTAAAAAATCAACATAGTTTAACTTATCCAACCAGTCGGAATTGTTGACCATTATCGCGTCGGTATCGCCATTGCCAAAATCAATGTATTTATCAAAAACCTTACGAATGCCCGTAATATTTGCGTCAATGGTTTCGGTCGATATTAATTGGCGGCTTTCATCTTTACCAGATGGATCACCAACTTTAGAAGTGCCCCCCCCCATTAAAACCACAGGCGCGTTGCCAGTTTTTTGCAACCAGCGTAGCATCATTATCTGGATCAATGACCCGATATGTAAACTGGTCGCAGTGGCATCAAAACCAATATATGCGCGTAATGGACCTTTGAGCAGACGTGTGTCTAGCCCCTCCAGGTCTGTGCAGTCCTGCAAGAAGCCCCGCTCGACCATCACGGTCAGAAACTCTGATTTGGGCTTGTAAGTCATGTGTTTATCGTCCTTTGATATATACAAACGGTGTATACCTCGAATTTCGTGAAAGGAAAGAGCATTGGCGCAATTTGAACCTATTTGGGCTTTGGGGCTGATGTCTGGCACCTCTATTGATGGTGTCGATGGGGCGATGCTGATGACGGATGGTCAGACCATACATGCCTTTGGGGATAGCCATTTCAGACCCTATTCAAAATCTGAACGAGAAGTTGTAGAAGCGGCATTTGGGCTTTGGCCAGAAGATGACCCTGAGATTATTGCTATAGCAGAAAAAGTGGTGCGAAATGCACATTGTGAAGTGATTGAACAGTTTCCTGATGCGCAAACTGTAGGGTTTCATGGCCAAACAGTGGCACATGATCCCAAAGGCGGGCGTACACATCAAATTGGGGATGGCGCAAAGTTGGCACGCGATGCGGGTAGGCAAGTGGTTTGGGATTTTCGTACAGATGATATGGCCGCAGGCGGGCAAGGTGCACCGCTTGCCCCATTTTTTCACCACGCCTGTGCACGACAATTAGGAATGGCGCGACCTGTAGCGTTTGTGAACCTTGGCGGTGTCGGTAATGTGACGTTGGTGGATGGGTCAAAATATTCACCCGAAGGGCCAGATTCCTTATTGGCGTTTGATACAGGGCCTGCGAATGCACCCATCAATGATTTGCTGTCTGCACGCTTGGGGCTTGATTTTGATAAAGACGGAGATATTGCCGCAAAAGGTATTGTAAATACGGCAGTATTAGAGCAGTTTTTTACCAATGGATATTTCTTAACAACACCCCCTAAGTCACTAGATAGAAATAGCTTTAGTGAGTTAGATGCACTGGTTAAACCGCTGTCTGTAGAAGATGCAGCAGCCACATTAACTGCATTGGCAGCATCTTGCGTTTATGCAGCACAAATGCATTTTTCACATGATCCCTATCGTTGGTTAATCTGTGGGGGTGGGCGCAAAAATATATCACTGATTAATGGTTTGAAACAACGTCTTGGCGGTTCTGTTGATGCAGTCGAAGCTGTTGGGTTAGACGGCGATATGCTAGAAGCCCAAGCATTTGCCTATTTGTCAGTGCGGGTATTACGCGGCTTGCCAACATCATCACCAACCACAACCGGGTGCAAAGCCCCAGTTTGTGGTGGTATTATTTCAGATGCAAAATGATTTAGCGGCTGGTTTCAGTTAAACGTCTGCGCACATATTCATCAACAGTTTGCAGCATCAGATCCATCTGTTCTTCGCGTTTAAAGAAGTGATCGGCACCTTCTAGAACTTCATGGGTAACTGTAATACCTTTTTGTTCATGAAGTTTTGCAACCAATTCTTCTGTATCTGGCGGCGGTGCTACGCGATCAGCAGAACCGTTAATGATAAGTCCAGAAGATGGGCAAGGGGCTAAAAAGCTGAAATCATACATATTTGCTGGTGGGGAAGCACTGATAAAACCTGAAATTTCAGGGCGGCGCATTAAAAGCTGCATCCCGATCCAAGCCCCAAAGCTGAAACCAGCAACCCAACAATGTTTTGCATTCGGGTTCATTGCTTGCAAATAATCAAGTGCAGATGCCGCATCAGACAATTCGCCTATACCTTGATCGTATTCGCCTTGAGAACGCCCAACACCGCGAAAGTTAAACCGCATTACGTTAAAGCCCATATTATAAAAGGCATAATGCAGATTGTAGACGACTTTATTGTTCATCGTTCCACCAAACTGCGGATGCGGGTGCAAAATAATTGCTATAGGCGCATCTTTGATGTTTTTTTGTGGATGATAGCGGCCTTCCAAGCGGCCTTCTGGGCCGGGAAATATAATCTCTGGCATTGTGTCTGAGCACTCCAAATCTTGTGTTCTTCAAAGTGTTCAGTAAAAGTTGACAATAACACTCGGAAACTTTAGAACCATTCTAAATTAGAGCGTTTCCGCCCCTTATCAGAGACAACTGACTAAGGCTTTAGGTCTCACTCGTCAACCAAAGACGTAAGGTATAGTCGTGAAACTGAGCACAAAAGGCAGATATGCGATGATTGCGCTGGTTGATATTGCTATAGAAGGCAAGGGTGGCACGGTTTCTTTGGGTGAAATATCGAAACGTCAGGATATTTCGCTAAACTATCTTGAACAACTATTTGTTAAATTACGTCGCGCTGGTTTTGTCGATTCTCTGCGCGGGCCAGGTGGTGGTTATAAATTAGCAAAAATGCCCGATGCCATTCGTGTGTCTGCTGTATTAGAGGCCGTCGATGAAAGCATGGATGCGCTTTCGAAAGGGGCAGGGGCAACGGGTGCGTTAACGGGCAGCCGTGCGCAATCACTGAATAACCGCCTGTGGGAAAGCCTGTCAGCGCAGGTTTACGTTTTTTTGCACCAAACCCGCCTGTCTGATGTGATTGAAAACCAAATGGCGCCATGCCCTGCGGTACCAACATTGTTCCAAGTGGTGGATGAGGCATGAATGATCGCGTTTACATGGATTGGAATGCGACCGCACCTTTGCGGCCTGAAGTGCGTTCAGCGATGATTGCGGCAATGGATGCCGTGGGTAACCCGTCTAGCGTGCATGCCGAAGGGCGTATTGCACGATCTATAATTGAACGTTCTCGTGAACAGGTTGCAAACCTTGTAGGTATCGAACGCAGCGAAGTGATTTTCACATCAGGTGCAACAGAGGCCGCAACACTTGCCTCAAAGGGACGCAAGCTTGCCTGTGCAAACATTGAACACGACTGTGTTTTTGCCCATCAATACGCCTCTATTCCAGTAGATCAGAATGGAGAGTTGTTGTTAGAAGCCGTAGAGGGTGATTTACTTGCGGTTCAAGCATCAAATTCTGAGACTGGAGTTTTGCAAAACAACATCCGTTGGGCACAAAGAGCATGGGAACAGAACGCGATGGTTTTGGTTGATGCTGTTCAATCTGCCGGTAAGTTTGGAACCAACTTGGGTGATCTGGGTGCCGACTTTTTAATGTTATCTGCCCATAAGCTAGGTGGCCCCAAGGGAGTAGGCGCACTTTGTATTAAACTTGGTGTTGAAGTTGAGCCAACCATATCTGGAGGCGGTCAAGAAGAGGGGCGTCGTTCTGGAACCGAAAACATCATTGGAATTGCAGGGTTTGGTGCCGCCGCTGAGGCGGCTGAGAAAGAACGCAAGGACGGTAAGTGGGATGCTTTGTATGATCTGCGAAATTACATGGAAAGGCAAATTGCCGAAATAGCGCCCGAAGCAGTTTTCTATGGCAAGGATGCCCCAAGACTAACAAATACCAGCTGCTTTGGTGTTCACGGCTGGAAAGGTGAAACCCAAGTGATGCAAATGGATTTAGCGGGTTATGCGATTTCAGCTGGCTCAGCTTGTTCCAGCGGCAAAGTAAAAGCATCGCGTGTTTTGCAAGCAATGGGATTTGATGATGTAACGGCAAGTTCCGCTATTCGGGTCTCATTGGGGCCGACAAATACAAAAGAAGAAATTGATGGTTTTGTGTCCACATGGGGCAAAGCCTATACTAAGTTCCGCGTAAAAGCGGCGTAAAGGAAGACAGATGAACGAAGTAATCGTAAAAGACGGCGTAGAAGAAGATACAGTAATTGCGGTGCAGGCACTGGGCGGTAAATACAAGTATGGGTTTGAGACCGATATTGAAATTGAATACGCGCCACTTGGATTAAACGAAGATATTGTACGATTGATTTCTGAGCGTAATGAAGAGCCTGAATGGCTTTTGGATTGGCGCTTAGAGGCCTTTGCACGTTGGCAAAAAATGGAAGAGCCTGATTGGGCTATGGTGGATTATCCGAAAATTGATTTTCAGGATATTTACTACTATGCGCGTCCTAAATCTATGGCTGAAGAAAAACCAAAATCACTGGATGATGTTGATCCGAAACTTTTGGAAACATATGCTAAACTGGGTATCCCTTTGAAAGAACAGGCATTACTGGCGGGGGTAGAAGCACCCGAAGAAGAGCGCCGTGTTGCGGTGGACGCTGTGTTTGATAGTGTTTCTGTTGGGACTACGTTCAAAGATGAATTGGCTAAGGCGGGTGTTATTTTCTGTTCTTTCTCGGAAGCTGTGAAAGATCACCCTGATTTGGTGAAGAAATATCTGGGTACTGTGGTGCCTCAAACCGATAATTATTATGCAACTTTGAATTCCGCCGTGTTTTCGGACGGATCATTTGTGTACATCCCCGAAGGTACAAAATGCCCGATGGAATTAAGCACATATTTCCGTATTAATGCGGAAAATACAGGGCAGTTTGAACGTACATTGATCGTGGCAGAGAAGGGCGCTTATGTGTCTTATCTAGAAGGGTGTACTGCACCGCAGCGTGATGTGGCGCAACTTCATGCGGCGGTAGTGGAATTGGTTGTTCTTGAAGATGCCGAGATTAAGTATTCTACCGTGCAAAACTGGTATCCGGGTGATGAAAACGGGGTTGGTGGAATATATAACTTTGTAACCAAACGCGCGGATTGCCGTGGGGACCGTGCCAAGGTGATGTGGACACAAGTAGAAACTGGTTCCGCTGTGACGTGGAAATACCCATCTTGTATTTTACGCGGTGATGATAGTCAGGGTGAGTTTTACTCTATCGCGATTGCCAACAATATGCAGCAGGCTGATACCGGCACCAAGATGATCCATCTGGGCAAACGCACCAAATCGCGCATTGTGTCCAAAGGTATATCTGCGGGCAAAGCACAAAATACTTATCGCGGATTGGTATCTATGCATCCTAAAGCTGCTAACGCGCGAAATTATACACAGTGCGATAGCTTGCTGATTGGCGATAAATGCGGGGCTCACACTGTGCCTTATATCGAAGTGAAAAATAACACTGCACGAGTGGAACATGAAGCGACAACATCCAAAGTGGATGATGAGCAACTGTTTTACTGCCGTCAGCGCGGTATGGATGAAGAAGAAGCCGTGGCACTGGTTGTGAACGGGTTCTGCAAAGAAGTTTTGCAGGCCTTGCCGATGGAGTTTGCAATGGAAGCGCAAGCTTTGGTGGCAATTTCGCTTGAAGGCTCAGTTGGGTAGATGGGTATGAATATGTTTAACTACAAAACCTTACGTTATGGTCTGGGCTTCGCAGCAGTGCTGTTCGTTGCCGGCTGGATAACGGGTATGGGCGGCGGGTTTATTACCAACCTTATATCTTCACTTTTCTTAGGAGGTTGCGCGGCAGTGTCGCTGGCCTTTATTAAAAAATACGCAAAACCGAAAGAATAATAACATGTTAGAAATTAAAAACCTTCAAGTTGGCTTGGAAGAAGAAGACAAACAAATCCTGAAAGGTGTTAATCTTAACATCGGTGCAGGTGAAGTTCATGCAATTATGGGGCCAAATGGCTCTGGTAAATCGACAATGTCATATGTTTTGGCCGGTAAAGGTGGATATGAAGTTACTGGTGGTACAGCCAGTTTGTATGGTGACGACCTTCTGGATATGGAACCAGAGGAACGTGCGGCGGCAGGGTTGTTTTTGGCGTTTCAATACCCAGTAGAAATACCAGGCGTGGGCAACATGACCTTTTTACGTACAGCGGTGAACGCGCAACGCAAAGCACGCGGTGAGCCTGAATTGACAGCAGGTGAATTTTTAAAAGAAGTACGCGCTAAAGCTAAAGCATTGAAAATAGATGCTGATATGTTGAAGCGGCCTGTGAATGTTGGCTTTTCTGGTGGTGAAAAGAAGCGCAATGAAATTCTGCAAATGGCGATGCTAGAGCCAAAAATGTGTGTGCTGGATGAAACCGACAGTGGCTTGGATGTGGATGCAATGAAGCTGGTAGCCGAAGGTGTAAACGCTTTGCGCGATGGCAAGCGGTCGTTCCTTGTAATCACTCACTACCAACGTTTGTTGGATCATATTAAACCTGATGTTGTGCATATCATGTCTGATGGCAAAATCATTAAATCTGGCGGCCCTGAACTGGCATTAGAAGTTGAAAACAACGGTTATGCCGATCTGTTGGCAGAGGTGGCTTGAACAATGGCTGTTAGCAATCCGAAATTTGACGCAAGTGATGCATTGCTTGCGGGTTTTGATAGCCCTGATGGGGCTAAATGGGCTGTGGATAAACGTGCGAGTGCGGCTGCAAACCTGCGCCGCATGGGTGCGCCTGTTAAGCGCCACGAGTATTGGAAATACACCAATCCAACTGGTTTTACGATTTTCCCTGCACCATCGGCCGCGTTGTTTCATACAGATGAAACGCCGATGTTCGACGCGATTGATCGTGTGAAGCTGGTTTTTGTTGATGGTGTGTTCGATGCAGAGCAATCCGACGATCTAACCTTAGAAAACGTTCAAATTGAAACCCTTTCAGATTCTTTATCAAAAGATATTCATTGGGCAAAAGAATTGTTTGGTGTTTTGGAAAATAATGGCCAAACCCCTGTTGATAGGCCATTAGCAGCCCTAAATACGGCTGTAGCACAAGAAGGGTTGGCTATTCGGGCGACAGGCCATGCGCCAAAACCTATCGCAATACGGTATCTGCACAGTTCTGAAACATCAGATGCGATGGTGCATCATATTGTTAAAGTTGATGAAGGGGCACATTTTACTTTGTTAGAAAGCGGGCCGGGGGCTGCGCGGTTTAACTCTGTTATGGAGGTGGATGTCGCAGATAAAGCCCAATTTCACCATATACGCACCCAGGGGCGTGACCATGAACGGCGCACGGCCACACATATGTTTGGGCGTTTAGGGCTGGAAAGCATTTTTAGATCGTTCACGATGACGGTAAATGGTATTTTAACCCGAAATGAAACTGTTTTAGAATTTACAGGGGACAATGCAAAAGCAACCGTTGGTGGCACGTCCGCTGGTGACGGCAAAGAGTTTCACCATGATGATACGGTTTTTGTCACCCATGATTCAGTAGATTGCGAAAGCCGTCAGGTTTTCAAAAAAGTGCTGCGTAATGGGGCAACAGGCGTGTTTCAAGGGAAAATTCTGGTAAAAGCCGATGCGCAAAAAACCGATGGGTATCAAATTTCACAAGGTTTGCTGTTGGATGACAACAGTAATTTTCTAGCAAAACCAGAACTTGAAATTTATGCCGATGATGTAATTTGTTCACATGGTTCTACTGTTGGGGCAATAGATGATGATGCATTATTTTACCTAACATCACGTGGCGTGCACAAAAAGCAAGCGCAAGATATGCTGGTTTTGGCATTTTTGGGTGAAGCCATTGATGAGATTGATGATGATGCCATTGCACAAGGCATTCGTGATCGTCTGGAGCAATGGATGGAACGCAGGCACGCCTAATGTCACTGGTAGATGATATAGTGCGTGCTTACCGCGCGCCGCGCAGTGTAATGCAAGCGCAGATTGACCGTGGTATAACGGAGGCGCAGACGTTGTTTTATGGCATGTTGTTTGGTGTCATAAATCTGATTGCGAACTACCCGCGTATTGTAAACACACAGACGGACCCTGATGTGATTAAAGGCATGATTTCTGGGATGTTCATTGCATATATATTCCTTTTACCTTTGATGCTATATGCTTTGGCTGGCGTCATACACTGGGTTCTTATGAAATTTGGCGGCAAAGCAAGCTGGGCCGAGGCGCGTCGTGCGTTTAATTGGTCTGCTGTTTGCGTGATACCATTTGTCTTATGTTCGGGTGCGGTATATGTGTTTAAAAGCAACTTACTAACAGATGTACTTAACCTTGTTGTCGCGGCTATTTTCTTTTGGCAGGTTTATGCTAATTTCAAATATATCGAGTTTAAAAGATGATAAATGTCGTGCATTGTAATTCTACTGGGGTGGTGTGATGAAGATTGATAGCATAAGCAGCCTTATTCAGCTTGCAGTCGCTAGTTTACGTACCCCTAAAAAATCTTTACGTATTGTTTTAGATCTGGTCATTACAATGCCTGAGCTTATCCAAGCAACGGCACTTGTCGTTGCATTAAGTATGATGTTGCCGATTATTTCATTGATGTTTCAGCCTGCAGAGGTTCAAGAAGCGATGAAAGCGTATTCAACAAACCCAATCCCGGTATTTTTCCTGCAACTGGGTATTCTTATTGGCAGTGCGTTTATAATTAACTTTATTAGCCAAATATTTAAGGGATATGGAACCTTTAAAGAAATGCTAACGGCCATGGTATGGATGCAATTCATACTGATAATTATCCAAATTTTACAATTAGTTCTAAGTATAATCGCGCCACAGCTTAATGGCATAGTTTTGTTATTTTCACTTATGATGATGGTTTATTTAACAGTCAATTTTATCATGGAAATTCACGGTTTTACCAATGCTTTTGCCGTAACCACGGGTGTATTCGGGTCGTTCTTTGGTATTGCATTAATATTATCTATCCTATTAGCCATTTTAGGAATTACACCAGAGGTTATTCAAAATGTATGATGTCACCGAAATACGCAAAGATTTTCCCATACTGTCACGCGAAGTTAATGGTAAGCCTTTGGTATACCTAGATAATGGCGCGTCTGCACAAAAACCCAAGGTGGTTATTGATGCGATTACACGCGCCTACGCCCATGAATATGCCAATGTACATCGTGGCTTGCATTATTTGTCGAACTTGGCGACAGATAAATATGAAGCGGTGCGCGGTACTGCGCAACGGTTTTTGAATGCCGCATCTGAAGATGAAATACTATTTACGTCTGGCACCACAGAAGCCCTTAATCTGATTTCATATGCTTGGGCGGCACCCAGATTACAGGCTGGCGATGAAATTATATTAAGCGTGATGGAACACCATGCAAATATAGTGCCGTGGCATTTTTTACGCGAACGTCAGGGCGTTGTGTTGAAATGGGTTGAAACAGATGTGAACGGTGATCTTGACCCACAGGCGGTAATAGATGCTATTGGGCCAAAGACCAAAATGATAGCAATTACACATATGTCCAATGTGTTAGGGACTGTTGTTGATGTGAAATCTATATGCTCTGCTGCACGTGCGCGCGGTGTACCTGTGGTTGTTGATGGCTCACAATCAAGCGTACATGCCGCTGTTGATGTACAAGACATCGGGTGCGATTTCTTTGCCATTACAGGCCATAAGCTATACGGGCCATCAGGTTCTGGTGCTTTATATATACGCAAAGAACGCATGGCAGAGATGCGGCCCTTTATGGGTGGGGGTGATATGATCCGCGATGTAACGCGGGATGTAGTGACTTATAATGATCCACCTCACAAATTTGAAGCGGGCACACCTGGGATTGTACAGACCATCGGTATGGGCGTCGCCCTAGAGTATTTGATGGGCTTGGGAATGCAAAACATTGCCGACCACGAACGCAATTTACGCGACTATGCCCAAGAAAAGTTTTCAGGGCTTAATTGGCTTAACATACAGGGCAATTCAGCTACTAAAGGGGCGATTTTTAGTTTCACGTTAGAAGGTGCAGGGCATCCGCATGATATTTCAACCGTTGTTGACCAGCGCGGCATTGCAGTAAGGGCAGGGCATCATTGTGCGCAACCTTTGATGGCGCATTTAGGGGTGACAGCAACCTGTCGCGCCTCATTTGGCTTGTACAACACAACAGAAGAAGTTGATAAGTTAGTGAATGCTTTAGAGCTGTGTCACGAGCTATTTTCCTAAAAACTGGTTATTTCTTAGATGCGGTTTTCTTTGAAGAATAGCTGTGCCAAGGACGCGTTCCATTTTCATCACGGTTAATGTGAAAAGGCTTTGGTGAGTTATCACGCTCCATTGCACGCCGTACACTATTAGGAACCTCCAAACTTTTGGAGGTTTCTTTAGTTGGCCTAAATAAGCGCGCCAACGGGATATACGACAAAATACTCATGTCATAAAGATTACTTGGGTTTTTGTTAGTTTCAAGCATAATGAATGGCTACAATGCTTCCTTGTCATAAATGTGGCATTTTTGTGACGCAACATTAATACCTGTAAAACAACGATTTATAGGTATTAATTAAAGTCGAAAACACTTAATCCAGTTGTCATTTCATCTAATCCCAAAGGGCGTGTTACCGGTGCTTCGGCGCGGGATAAACAACCCTGACGCTCACATAAACGGCAAGATGTGCCCGTCGGGATTGGGTGTTTGTCTATATCTAGATGTTCTCCATAAATGGTTTCAGGCAAGTGTTCTGCCCGACAACCCAATAAAAGGGCGGTTCTGCGTATGTGTTCACCTAAGGCGGGTTGTGGCCCATCTACACTCCGTGTCAGTACAAAAAACTCGGCGCCGTCTGTGGTTTCAACCATATCAAGTTGAATTTGCCGTGGCTGAATTAGTGCCTGATAAACTGGTAATTTAGGGCAGGCACCACCGAATCGCGCTTTTGGATAACCTTTAACGCCAGAGCGACGCAAAATATTGCCTGCATGATCGACCTCCATTAAAAAAAACGGCAGGCCAGATTGATTTGGGCGGTTTAAAGTTGTCATTCGCATTGCTGCACGTTCAAAACTTACACCAAATCGCGCTGCAAGTGCGGATACATCGCTTTTTAGGGTTTTAGTTGCGCGCAAAAATGAACTGTATGGCATTAACATTGCAAGAGCTGCATATCGGGTTAATTCATTTCGAACTAAGCGATGCGCTTCATCCGATGATAAAGTCAGCAGGTTTAACTCTTCTTGTATAGATTGTGGTATAGCCAGTAATGTTACCTCGGCCGCCAATTCATATAATTGTTCAACAGGTGACAACCTATCAGATATGAACAAACGCAATGTATGCTTATCAAACCGTCGCAAATGTTGCGGCATTACATGTACCGGTAATTTTTGTACCGTAATATTGTGGGTTTTGCGCAGCCAGTCTAATAGAAACACCCATAATTCTGGCCCATATGTGCGATCTGGGATGAAATCCTGAACGGCATCTTCGATCCAGGGAAAGCAATAAGGCCTGTTTTCAAACATCTGGCGCACTTCATCGCTGGGTAAATGTGGTGCCGCTACACCTGTCTCGACACCTTCTTGTGCCAAAAGCATGCTAAGGTCTGACAGTCTATCTTGCGACTCTCTATAGGCTTTATATAGCTTCAAAATACCCGTGGCTGCATTTGGGGCGGCTTCCGCTATTTCATATAGCTCTTCATTCCCAGGTAATTCGCCCGCTAACAAAGGGTCTGCAAACACTTCTTTTAGGGCCGTTTGGTCGCCCGCAGCTTCACCTTTTAAGGCCTCTAGATCCACATCATATGTTGCAGAAAGCTTTATCAATAGCTGCACAGTTAAAGGGCGTTGATTACGTTCAATTAGGTTTAGATAACTGGCAGAAACACCAATTTCTGCAGCCATTGCAGATTGCGTCAAACCCAATCCATTACGGATACGCCGAATGCGTGGGCCTGCGAATATTTTGTGCTCTGCCATGGTTTGTTCCTGATTTTTACAAAAGTACTGTATTTTGTGACAAGCCTATATTTACTGAAATTTACAAATTTACAAGTGAAAATTTACAGATCATTGACAGGGTTACACGAAAAAACCATGTATTTTAATGGTATTAAGTGACGGTGAAGATTTTTTTTGTAAATAGTGTAATAGGTCAACGAGGCAATGTGTTAAATATTATGTACTAACTATTAAACATGTGGTTAAGATGACAAAAATTTACAACTCTCGCCCTAGGAGGCAATACAATGACTAAATCCGCTGAAATTAGAGAGATGCCAAGTGCAAAAGATCAAGTGGACGCCGCCGATAGCGCCATTCGCATGCTGGCAAACGATCTGCACCGTTTGAACCAATCCGTAAGCCGCGCTGTAGAAGCTGGTGTTACAGTGGAACTTATACGTTCATCACGCCATCACAGCGGTACCGGAAACTGGGGTGACTTATTGGTACCTGTCATTACCAAGAAAGCATAAAAGTTAATTTAGGCATGGAATTGGAACCTCTCGCCTGAATATAAAAGCCCTGCCTAATGGCGGGGTTTTTTATTGCGGCCACGTAAATAATACAGCATGAAAATTGTATAGTTTTTGCCTAAAGTTTAGGCATATTTGCCTAAAGTACCGATTTATGATATGTATTAAGTACATATCAAAAGGAGGGGAAATTTTGAAAAAGTCAATAATCACATTAACTACTATATTTGCCTTATCAACAAGTTCAGCATTTGCTGGTGGCAATGGTATGGATTTCAATAACGCATTTGCCTATAGCAAAAGCACACAATCTGGATCTATTGGAAGCGCACAAAGTGCAGACAGTGCCAACAGTTTGGGCGTTGGAACAGGTTTTCTTATATTTTTAGTTGCCGTGATTGTCGTTGCCGTTGTCGTTGGCAATGGTGGTAGCGATAATACTCACAGCTACACCAAATCTAAATAAACTTACTATAAAACCCCGCTTATGGGCGGGATTTTATACTTTCAAAATTTCTTTATGCTGCTGCTTTTGCAAGTGGTCCAAATTTGGCGTAAAAACTATCGCCATCTTTCGCCAGTTTACGTAGCAAGTCAGGTGTTGCAAAACGTTCGCCATATTCAGCGGTCAACCCATCACAAACCTCAACGGCAAATTCCGCCCCGATGATGTCTAACCAACTGAACGGCCCACCTGACCACGGCATAAAGCCCCAACCAAGGATGGCACCAACATCACCTTCGCGGATGTCTTCTAACACGCCATCTTCAAATGCACGTACTGCTTCCAAAACTTGTTGCATTGCAAGTCGGTGTTGTACGGTAATCAGATCAGGTTGCACGTCTGCCACTGGCCAGTTTTGACGTAAACCTTGCCAAAGCCCAGTGCGTTTACCTTTTTCATCATAAGAATAGAAACCTGACTTAGATTTACGTCCCATGCGACCTTCGTCAAACAGTTTGAACAGGATATCTTCGGCTTGCGTACCTTTGTAATCGTCGCCCAATGCGGCTTGTGTGGCTTTAACAATTTTTACGGACAGATCGATGGAAACCTCATCGGCCAACTGTAAAGGGCCAAGTGGCATACCCAGCAATTTAGCTGCGTTTTCAATCAAGGCAGGCTCTACACCTTCTGCCAACATAGTGATGCCTTCATTTACATACGGCAGGATGCAACGGTTGGCATAGAAGAAACGTTCATCATTAACAACAATCGGCGTTTTCTTGATTTGTTTAACAAAATCAAGGGCTTTAGCGACAGCTTCAGGCCCAGTGTTTTTGCCCTTAATGATCTCAACCAAGTTCATCAAGTGAACCGGGCTAAAGAAGTGAATGCCAATGAAACGACTATCATCACGGCTAGCTTTTGCCAGTTCAGTGATCGGTAGCGTAGAGGTATTGCTGGCAAAGATTGCAGACGGGTCAAGACGCGCTTCTGTTTCTTTGGTCACACCAGCTTTCACGCCAACGTCTTCAAAAACAGCTTCAACAATTAGATCGCAGCCTTTCAGATCATCATAATCTGCCGTGGCTTTAATGCGGCCAAGGATGGTTTCTTTTTGGTCTGCGGTTACTTTTTTGCGCTTAACACCTTGATCTAAGATACCTGTGATCGTTGCAATCCCTATGTCAGCGGCCGCTTGATCGCGGTCAAGTAAAACTACTTCGATACCCACACGAGCTGAAACAAAGGCAACGCCTGCGCCCATCATACCAGCACCAAGAACACCCAGCTTTTTAACTGACATGTCTGCGACACCTTCTGGGCGCACAGCACCTTTTTCTAGGGCAGTTTTGTTGGTGAACAAGGTTTTAATCATCGCGGATGAAGACGGGTTCATCAAAACATTGGTAAACCAACGCGCTTCAATGCGAATGGCCGTATCGAACGGTACTTGCGCCCCTTCATAGATAGCCGACAACATGGCTTTGGCCGCAGGATAAACCCCTTGGGTTTTACCAAGGATCATCGCGCTGGCACCTACGTAATTCATGAAACCTGCGGGGTGGTATGGGGCACCACCTGGCATTTTAAAGCCTTTAACATCCCATGGCTTTACGATGTCCGCGTCAGTTGCGTTTTTCACCCACTCTTTTGCAGTTGAAAGCAGCTCATCTGCAGGCACAACATCATCGATTAAACCTGCGCGCTTTGCAGCTTGTGGATCAGATAATTTACCGTTCATCAAGAATGGCGAACCTGTCATCATATCTAGCTTGCGCGATAGGCGGGTCGTACCACCTGCACCAGGGAAAATCCCAACCAGAATTTCTGGTAGACCGATTTTGGCCTTTGGATTGTCAGCCGCAATAATACGGTGGCAGGCCAGCGGAATTTCAAAACCGATACCCAATGCAGTGCCGGGCAGGGCGGCGACGATTGGTTTGCCACCTTTGTTGGTTTTTGCGTCCATACCTGCACGTTCAATTTTACGGGTCAGGCGGTGGAATGACATGATACCGTCAAACAAGCCCTTTGCAGGATTGTCGCCGGCCATTTCTTTCATCTTTGCGATGACATTCAAGTCCATACCACCAGCAAAATCAGCTTTGGCAGATGTGATCACAGCACCTTTGACAGCGTCATCGGCCAGAACCTTATCCACTAGGGTTTCCAATTCAGCCGCACCGTCCAGTGACAATACATTCATTGATTTACCGGGCAAATCCCAACTGATTGTGGCAATACCATCGGCGTCTACATCATAGTTAAATTCAGCCATTGTTACACTCTTTCAATAATCGTTGCGGCACCCATGCCAGAGCCAATGCATAGTGTTGCAAGCCCTGTTTCTTTGTCTGCGCGTTCCATTTCGTCCAGCATTGTGCCCAAGATCATCGCCCCTGTGGCACCCAGCGGGTGGCCCATCGCAATGGCACCGCCATTGACGTTTAGTTTGCCGTGATCGACGTTGAAATAGGTCATGAAACGCAACACAACAGATGCAAAAGCTTCATTGACTTCAAACAGATCAATATCACCGATGCTCATACCGCTTTCACGCAAGATTTTTTCGGTAACAGGGACGGGCCCTGTTAGCATGATGGTGGGGTCTGTGCCGATTTTAGCGGTTGCCCGAATACGTGCGCGTGGTTTCAAACCATTGGCTTTACCAAACTCTTCGTTGCCAATTAGAACAGCAGCTGCACCATCGGCGATGCCTGATGAGTTACCAGCATGGTGTACGTGGTTTATACGTTCTAGTTCGGGGTATTTCATGAGTGCTACCGCATCAAACCCTGGCATCACTTCGCCCATAGCTTTAAACGATGGGTTCAACGCGCCAAGGCCTTGCATATTTGTGCCTTCGCGAATTTGTTCATCCGCAGATAGGATTTCAAGGCCGTTTTGATCGCACACAGCAACACGTGAGCGTTCAAAGTAACCCGCTTTTGTTGCCGCAACTGCGCGTTTATGGCTTTCAACCGCATATGCATCACAGTCATCACGGTTAAAGCCGTATTTAGTGGCGATAATATCGGATGATATACCTTGTGGAACGAAGTAGGATTTCATTGCCAAGTATGGATCAACAGCAATAGCACCACCATCCATGCCCATAGGCACGCGGCTCATACTTTCAACACCACCTGCGATATAGGCGTTACCAGCACCACCTTTAACTTGGTTGGCGGCAAGGTTAACTGCTTCCAAACCAGAGGCGCAAAAGCGATTTACAGATAGGCCGGGAACGCTTTGATCTAAATCAGAATAAAGCACCGCAGAACGCGCTAAACACGCGCCTTGTTCACCAACTTGGGTCACATTGCCCCAAATCACGTCTTCCAGTTGTGATGTTTCTTCCAGATTGTTGCGTGCAGCAATGCCGTTCAGCATATCAGCGGACAATTTCACCGCTGTCACTTCATGCAGGCTACCGTCTTTTTTACCTTTACCACGTGGGGTACGGATGGCGTCATATATATAGGCGTCGGTCATCTTGTTAGTCTCCTTAAAACGCGTCGGCGTCTAGCGCCATAACTGTGTCAGCACCTGAAAGGATGCGGGCTTTGTGGGCTAGTGTAGCAGGTAACATACGGGCCATGTAGTAGCGGCCTGTTGCTATTTTAGTGGTATAAAAATCTGGGTCACTTGGGTTTGCATCCAATGCCTCTTGTGCAGATTTGGCCATCATAGACCACATTAGCCCGAAACACACATGCCCAAACATATGCAGCGCATCTGTTGAACCTGCAAGGGCTGCGTTGGGGTTTTTCATACCTTCTTGCATGAAATACATCATCACTTCTTGCAAATCTTTTGATGCGTTTTTCAGCGGCTCAAGGAAATCTGCGGCCAGTGCTTCATTGTCTTTGTTTTCGGATATGAAGGTTTTTATCATAGCAAAGAAAGCCATTACATGCTTGCCGCCATCTTGCGCCATTTTACGGCCCACAAGGTCAAGCGCTTGAACACCGTTTGCCCCTTCGTAGATCATTGCAATGCGCGCGTCGCGGGTGAATTGGGACATGCCCCATTCTTCTATATAACCATGCCCGCCATAAACCTGTTGGGCTTGAACTGTCATATCGTAGCCAATATCGGTCAGGAAACCTTTGATAACGGGTGTAAGAAGTGAGATCAGACCGTGGGCATCTTTGTCTTCATTCAGGTGTGATTTATCCAACATCATCGCACCCCACAAAACGAATGCACGGGCCCCTTCAACAAAGCTTTTCTGGTTCATCAGCATACGGCGAATATCAGGATGCACGATCAATGGGTCAGCTGGGCCATCGGGGTTTTTCACACCCGTCACATCGCGGCCTTGCAGGCGATCTTTGGCGTAAACAACTGCGTTTTGATATGCAGCTTCTGCCTGTGAAAGGCCTTGCATGCCCACACCAAGGCGGGCTTCGTTCATCATTGTGAACATCGCGCGCATACCTTTGTGTTCTTCACCCAATAGATAGCCCGTGGCACTGTCATAGTTCATCACACATGTTGCATTGCCGTGAATGCCCATTTTTTCTTCTAAACTACCTACGCTAACGCCGTTAGTATTACCTAATGAACCGTCGTCATTAACTTCGATCTTAGGAACAATAAATAGTGACACACCTTTAATGCCGTCTGGGCCGCCAACAATTTTTGCCAACACAAGGTGGATAACATTTTCAGTTAAATCCTGATCGCCTGCTGATATAAAAATCTTTTGGCCGGTAATTTTGTAAGAACCATCTGCCTGCGGCTCGGCCTTCGTGCGCATCAAACCTAGATCTGTACCACAATGCGGCTCGGTCAGGTTCATAGTACCTGACCATTTCAGATCAACCATGTTAGGCAAGAACTTAGCTTTTTGCGCGTCAGTGCCATGTGCATGTATTGCAGAGTAAGCACCGTGGGTTAGGCCCGGATACATCACAAACGCCATGTTAGAGCCGCTGAATACTTCACCCACCGCAGTCGCAAGTGTATAGGGCATGCCTTGGCCACCGTATTCAGGATCGCAATCCAGACCGTTCCAACCGCCCGCTGCGTATTCATCAAAAGCCGCTTTGAAACCTGTAGGCGTACGCACCACACCATTTTCCAGCTTACAACCTTCTTTATCGCCAACTTCATTTAACGGTTGTAAAACGTTGGTAGCGATCTTGCCTGCTTCGTCCAGAACCGCAGACGTAAAATCTGGTTCTAACTCGTTAAAGCCTGGGATATTACTATCTTGAACTTTTAACATTTCATGCAGAACAAAGGCCATATCTTTGGCAGGGGCGGTATAGCTTGGCATAATAATCTCCTTCGTTATCACGTAACTTGTGACAGAAATTCGTTTTCTTCAAATCAGATTGCCGTGATTTTCACGAAATACAAGGATAATATTGCCATTTGACAGTTTACGTCACGTCGATTTACGTAAACTTTAACAAAGATGTGAAAAACAGATTTATTGCACATTCAAATACTGTTTTTGAAGCGCATCAAACTTCATGCTTGCTAAAACATAAAACTATGCTCAGATAAGCTGACGGAGGATGCAAAGTGATTGGAAACACCCCAAAAGAAACATCTTATGATGTTGTGATTGTAGGTGGTGCGATGTTTGGGTCTTCTGTTGCTTGGTTTCTTTCCAATAATCCTGATTTTGACGGAACCATTTTGGTGGTTGAGAAAGATCCGTCATATGAATTCAGCTCAACCGCACATACAAACAGCTGTATGCGCCAACAGTTTTCAAACGAAATTAACATTCGAGTTTCGCAATTTGCGGCCGAATTTGTAAATAACTTCCAAGATTTTATGGGAAATGATCCACGCGTTCCAGAAATTCCAATTCACAGTTATGGTTATATGTATATGGCCGGCAATGATGCATCTGCAGATGTGTTACGTAGCAGCCAGAAATTACAAAAGGCATGTGGTGCTGGCACCAAATTTATGACACCTGACGAGATTAAACGCGATTATCCGTTTTATAACTTAGACGGTATTATTGGCGCCAATCATAACCTGACTAATGAAGGTTATTTTGACGGCAACACAGTGTTTGATTGGTGGAAACGATCAGCGCAGGAAAATGGTGTCGAATATATATTCAATGAAGTTGTGGCGATGACCAAAGATGCAGCGGGCAGGCGGGTTGAAAATGTTACGCTAAAATCAGGCGAAACGATTGCATGCGGTACCGTGGTAAACGCATCGGGCCCTCGTGCTGTACTTACATCACGTATGGCTGGCATAGAAATCCCTGTAGAACCGCGCAAGCGTTATACCTTTATCTTTTCTGCCGAAAACCCGCTGGACCGTGATTTACCCTTAACCATTGATCCAACGGGCGTACACATGCGCACAGATGGCACTTACTATTTAGCGGGCTGCGCGCCTGACGATGATCTAGCTGTTGATTATGATGACTTCGCCCAAGATCACAGTATTTGGCAAGAAAAGGTTTGGCCGATTATTGCAAATAGAATTCCACAATTTGAGGCTATAAAACTGGTTAATTCATGGGCAGGCCATTACGCTTTTAATACACTTGACCAAAATGCCATTTTAGGGCCTCACATAGATGTTGAAAATTTCATTTTTGTGAACGGCTTTTCTGGCCATGGCTTTCAACAATCGCCTGCAATGGGGCGCGGTACATCAGAATGGATAACATATGGTGAATACCGTACGCTTGATTTGTCACCGTTTAATTATTCGCGCATCATCAACAATAAACCGTTTACTGAAAAGGCCGTAATATGAAACTTAAAACCAACCCATTTACCCATGCCATTCGTAATGGGGAAAAACAGATAGGTCTGTGGATGACCTCTGCCAGTGTTAGCGCATCCGAAGTAATTGCCAGTGCTGGCTATGACTGGGTTGTGGTTGATATGGAACATGCACCGAACACTATGTTGTCTGTGCGCAGCCATTTGCAAGCTTTTGCATCCAGCCCGACAACAGCACTCGTGCGGCCTGATTGGAACGATTCAGTTGAAGTAAAACGCTTGTTAGATCTAGGTGCCGACGGTTTGGTTTTTCCGATGGTGCAAACCGTGGAAGAAGCTAAAAAAGCAGTTGCAGCTACACGTTACCCACCTCGGGGTATCCGGGGTGTATCTGGTGTGACGCGGGCAAACAAATACGGGCGGGTAACAGATTACTTTGACCGTATAGAGGATGAAACCACGGTTATTATCCAGCTTGAAACACAAGCAGCCATTGAAATCGCAACAGAAATTGCAGCAGTAGATGGGGTTAGCGGTATTTTCTTTGGGCCTGCAGATATTTCGGCGGATATGGGAATGTTAGGTCAAACAATGGCACCTGAAGTGTGGGAATTAATCTGGTCTGCGGCACATAAATTAATCGCAATCGGCGTGCCCGTTGGTACATTGGTACTAGATGCACAGTTTGCTGCAAAACTGTTGAATGAAGGCTTTACCTTTGTTGCGTGCGGTGTTGATACCGCAATTCTTTCACGTGGCGCAGACAATTTACTAGCACAGGTAAAAGAGGATACTTGAGATGAAAAAAATAGTATTAACTGGTGCTGCAGGGCGACTTGGTTCTTATTTACGCGAGCCTTTGGCTAGAATGGCCGATCAGCTAGTTTCCACTGACATTATAGAAGTCGGTAAGTTGTATGATGGTGAGGTTTTCATGCATGCCGACCTTGCCAACTTGGCTGAAATGGAAGCCGTTATTCAAGGTGCTGATATGGTGGTACACTTTGGTGCCATTGGGGATGAGGCGCCATTTGAAGACCTTCTAGGGCCAAATTTCATCGGTGCTTATAATGTATGGGAAGCATCTTATCGTCATGGTGTTAAACGGGTGGTCTATGCCAGCTCTATTCATGCGGTTGGAATGTACCCTAAAAATGAATTTATCGGCACGGATGTGGTACATCGACCTGATACGTTTTATGGGTTGGCCAAATGTTTTGCTGAAGATTTAGGGCGGATGTATTGGGAGAAGAGGGGGCTAGAAAGCGTTCATATGCGCATTCTATCTTGTGCACAGGTTAATAATGCCCGCGCCTTAGGATCGTGGCTATCCTATGACGATCTTATCCAAATGGTTACGCGTGCAATAGAAGCACCTGTAACAGGGTTTACGATTGTTTATGGTGTATCAAATAATGACCGTGCACCCGTGGACAACTCACTTGCTTCATATTTGGGGTATCGCCCAAAAGACAATGCTGAACAGTTTGCACAGCAAGTTTTATCTGACAAGCCAGATGCCGACCCAACAGATAAGGGGCAAATGTGCCAAGGCGGCCCATTCGCAAGTGTCGAACTTGGTAACAGTGGCGTGGCTTCTATGAATATCGTAAATGACAAGAAAAAATCGTAACAATTTTTTAATGTGATTGCGTGTTAGCTTAACTTGCCACGCATGGTGTTTTTTGTTGCATTTTTACACTCAAATGGCGGTTAATCAGTCCATCCAACACGGTGCATTCACAGTTACGTTACGAACTACAAGTTTACGTTACTTTCTTGTTATTTAATGTCATCATATATTATCAAATTCGTTTATTTATATTTGTACAGTTTTTTTGTTTTAAAATACTCTAATATCTTTATTACCTAATTTACCCTTAATATCTGATATATATAGCATTTAATAAATTAACATAATATCCATTATGCGTTTTATGTGTGAAGAAAATACAACTTAAACCTAATAGTAATCCATACCCACGAATAGGATTAACTAAAAACATTGATGGTAATGTAGTCAAGTATACAAAAATTGATTCTTAATTTTCGAAACAACTTAGTGTTCACGATCGTTCATTTTAATTTGATTTGAGGCTAACACCCTACTGACTAGTGTCATTTTTATTCGCGCAAATACGCAGCGATGTCTCGTCTTTAGAGACGTTACTCAAAACAACTAATAGAATCTTGACAGGTTCTTGGGATATAGAGGTCAATAAAATGAAAAAGACATTACTAACAACAACAGCAGTAGCCTTGACTGGTTTTGCTGGTGCTGCAAGTGCTATAGAGGTTGGTACAGCTGGCCCAGTTACAATGAATATTGGTGGGTTCTTCACCACAAACATCGCTATTGCTTCAGTAGATGCACAAGCTGGTACAGACTTTGATGGTCTGGACATACATACCAATACAGAAATACACTTTAAGCCGTCTATCGCATTAGACAATGGTCTTACATTTGGTGCTGACATCGAGCTAGAAGGTAACACTTCAGGCGATCAAATCGATGAATCTTATGTATATATTAAAGGCTCATTTGGTAAAATTATCGTAGGTTCAGAAAACTCAGTTGGCTATAAAATGTCATTGGGTGCACCTGACGTATCTTTAATCGGTGTTAACTCTGGTTCATTGACAGCATTTGTACCATTCTCATCTGGTACAGCTGGTGCAGATGTTTTCCGTGGTACATTGGGTACAACATTCTTAGAAAATGATCGTAACAATGACTCAGAGCGTATCAGCTACTTCTCACCAAGCTTTGGTGGTTTTTCTGTAGGCATTTCATATGCTCGCAATGCCAGCCAAACCAGTGGCCCAGTAAACAACAACCTTACAACAACTGATTTTGTTGACGTTGCTGCAAGCTATAGTGGTAGCTTAGGTGGTTTAGATCTTGGTTTATCTGCCCGTTACGGTACAGCATCAGCGGCACCTGGTGGCACTGACCCTGAAGTATGGGGCGGTGGTATTAGCCTAGGCTTCGGCGGTTTCAAAATCGGTGGTTCATTCGGTGAACAAGACGGCACAGCATTAAGAGACGGTCATTCTTATGACGTTGGTGTAAGCTTTGCTAACGGCCCTTGGAGCTATTCATTGACTTACTTTAACGGTGAGAACGTTGATAACGAAATCGGTATTGGTGCTAAAGAAGAGCTAAAACAAATCATTGCTGCTGCTACTTACAAAGTGAACGGCAACTTCAAAGTGTCTGGTTTCATCGCAGACGTAGACTTTGACGAAGATAGCTCAACAACGGACGACATCGAAGGTACAGTCGTTGGTTTAGGTGCTAAATTTAGCTTCTAAGCTTTACTGCTTAATATAAGTATAAGAAAAGGGGGGGCTTTTGCCCTCCCTTTTTAGATAATAGGCTACTCCTACCCCTCTATAAATAACATCGCTGGGGTTTCCAGTAAGGCCTTTATTTTTTGTACAAAAACAGCTGCATCCCACCCATCAATAACACGGTGATCAAAAGAACATGATATGTTCATCATGTTACGTGGCTGAAACTGTTGCCCGTCCCACATTGGGCGTATCGCCATTTTGTTTATGCCTATGATCGCAACCTCTGGGTGGTTGATAATGGGTGTGCTGGCCAATGCCCCCAAAGCACCAAGAGAAGTGATGGTAATCGTTGAGCCGGTTAACGCATCTCGTATTGCTTTGCCTTCTCGCGCCAATGATGCCAAGCCATGCACATCATCCGCACTTTCCCACAAACTTAGCGCTTCAGCATGTTTAACAACAGGCACAGTTAGACCATTAGGTGTTTGTGTAGCAATCCCACAATGAACTCCACCATATTGATATATAACACCTTCTTCATCATCAAAATGTGCGTTGATTTGTGGTTGTTCTTTAACCGCTTCGACAATCGCCCGCATCATAAAGGGAATAACCGTAAGCTTTATGCGTGTATCTTTGTGTTTGATATTTAACTGTTTACGCAGGTTTTCCACATTGGTCATATCAACCTCTTCTACAATGGTGATATGTGGAATACGTGATTTTGACAGTGTCATTTTCTGCGCAATTTTACGACGCATACCAACTAATTTAACTTTTGTTACGCCAGTTTTATGCCTGCTAACTTTACCATTATCTACTTTTTGTGATTCAGCCGAATAATCACTGAAATCACTTAGGGTAATGCGGCCTTTGGGGCCAGTTCCTGTAACTTTTCGTAAATCTACGCCTGCATTTTTTGCCCGTTTGCGAATAGACGGAGATGTAAGGGGTTTATGTGCGTTATTATCGTTTACGGCAGATGTATCATCCTGTTTTATTGCTTTTATGGGTGCGTTATTTTCAATCAAATTATTTCCTACAAGATGTTCACCGGTATCTTGCTCTACCGCACCCCCTTCTATTTCAAGCTTCAGTAAAGGACCACCGATGGCAATCATATAGCCAATTTCACCTGCCAACCACTGCACTTGGCCATCACACGCACACGGTATTTCAATAGCGGCTTTATCGGTCATCACCGCTGCTAAAATATCATCTTCTTTAACAAAATCACCGATCTTAACATGCCATTCCATTAATTCGGCTTCAGCAATACCTTCACCCACATCTGGCAATAGAATTGTATGAATTGGCATTGTCTAATCCTCCATAACTTTGTTAAAATCACTAATTAACCGTTCTGGTGACGGGAAATAATCCCATTCTTGCGCATGTGGATAAGGTGTATCCCAACCTGTAATACGTCTTATTGGGGTCTCTAGATGATAAAAACAATTTTCCTGAATCACGGCGGAAAGTTCGGCACCAAAACCGGACGTTCTTGTGGCTTCATGCACGATGGCACATCGTCCGGTTTTTTTAACGGACGCAATTATAGTTTCCATATCCAGCGGAACCAAACTTCGAAGGTCAATAATGTCAGCGTTCAGCTCGGCTTCTTTAGCGGCGGCTTGTGCAACATATACCATTGTTCCATATGCAATAATTGTTAAATCTGGCCCCTCTTCTACCAACTTTGCCTTGCCTAACGGTGTTGTGTAATATTCAGTATCAACATCCCCAAAATCATGCTTTTTCCACGGGACTATTGGTTTGTCATAATGGCCATCAAAGGGGCCGTTATAAAGACGTTTCGGTTCTAAGAATATCACAGGATCAGGGTCTTCTATAGCAGCAAGCAACAACCCTTTTGCGTCAATTGGGTTTGACGGCATAACCGTTTTTAAACCTGCAACATGGGTAAATAATGCTTCCGGGCTTTGTGAATGTGTTTGGCCCCCAAAAATACCGCCCCCTGTTGGCATTCGTATCACCAATGGGCATGTGAAATCACCGCCTGATCTGTGCCTTAGGCGCGCGGCCTCACTAACGATTTGATCGTATGCAGGGTAAACGTAATCTGCAAATTGAATTTCCACGACAGGTTTTATACCATAGGCAGCCATCCCGACAGCGGCGCCAACAATACCCAATTCGTTAATGGGCGCATCAAAACAACGGCTTTTGCCGTACTTTTCCTGTAAACCTGCGGTGCATCTGAATACACCGCCAAAAAAGCCTACATCCTCACCAAAAACCACAACTTTATCATCTTGCATCATTGCTAGATCATGCGCATTTTGAATCGCTTCAATCATTGTCATACGCATTGGTTAATACCCCGCTTCTTTACGTTGCCTAATCAAATTTGGTGGCATTGTTTCAAAAACATCTTCGAATATATCGCGTGTTGAAGGTGCATTGCCTGAAATCAATGTCCCTATTGCTTCGGCGGCTTTTTGTGCTTCGCGTACTTCGCTTAATACCTGTGCTTTGGCTTGTGTGTGGCGTTTCTCTGACCATACGCCCAGAAATATCAAATGTTTTTTCAAGCGTTCGATCGGGTCTCCCAACGGCCACGCTGTACTTTCACCTTTTGCACGATAACTGGATGGATCATCACTGGTGGAATGTCCGCCCGCACGATAAGTGACATGTTCAATCAGTGTTGGGCCATGCCCTGATCGCGCACGTTCAGCCGCCCATTTGGTAACAGCATAAACTGCCAGATAATCATTCCCGTCAACACGCAAGGCTGGAATACCAAAACCATGACCGCGTGCAGCAAACGTTGCAGAATTTCCCCGCGCCATGCCTTGGAATGTTGATATAGCCCATTGATTATTAACCACATTCAAGATCACAGGCGCACGATAGGTTGATGCAAAAACCATCGCTGCATGAAAGTCACCAACTGACGTGGCCCCGTCCCCGATCCAGGCAGTTGCAATTTTTGTGTCCCCCGAAATTGCCGATGCCATTGCCCACCCGACGGCTTGAATAAACTGGGTGCCTAAGTTCCCTGAAATAGAGAAAAAACCATACTCTTTAGAGGAGTACATTGTGGGTAATTGACGGCCTTTATTTGGGTCAGCGGCATTAGAATATATTTGGTTCATCATCGTTTGCATAGGGTATCCGCTTGCAATCAACAGGCCAGATTGACGATAAGTTGGGAAATTCATGTCACCTTGCTGCAATACCGTTTGAGCCGCACATGCTACGGCCTCTTCCCCTAGGCATTGTATATAAAAACTGGTTTTCCCCATGCGTTGGGCGGCCAACATACGGGAATCAAACGCCCGCATTTTCATCATATCAATTAAACCGCTCTTTAATTTATCTGGTGATAGATCGGCTAGCCAAGGCCCAACAGCTTCGCCGTCTTTTGTAAGAACACGTACAATGGAAAACGCCATATCACGCATGGTGTCAGCATCATCTTTTAAATCCGGTTTACGCGTTTCACCTGCTTTGGGTATTTCAAAGTCCGAGAAATCCGGCTCATCACCCGGCCTACAACCGGGTTCTGGCACATGTAGTTTCAAGGGTTCAGTCACCATGACGTATTCCAATTATAATTTTAAGGGCTTTGGTTATTAACTTTAAAAATAATTATACTGTATTTATCAAGAAATTTGGTTTCAAAATTTGTGATTAATGCAGGATTTGTAAAAAATAAACCTTTATATTTACCATTTTGTAGAATATAATATTACTCATGGAACATACCGCAGCAAAATCACTTGACCAAATTGACATAAAAATTCTAGCAATTTTGATTGATAATGCCAAAATTTCTACGGCCGACCTTGCACAAGCGGTCGGTCTTTCCACCAGCCCATGTTGGCAACGTGTCAAAAAACTAGAAGCAGATGGATATATTATTGGTTATGGGGCAAAGCTAGATCAGTTTAAATTAGGTGCCACTGAAATTGTATTTGTTGAAGTTTCACTTGAACGGCACAACCAAGATGCTTTACGTGAATTTGGCAAAGAAATAAGATACTTAGAAGAAGTACTTGAAGTATTCCTTACGTCAGGAGAACATGATTATCTTCTAAAAGTGGCCGTTACTGGCACCAAAGGATATGAAAAATTCCTGACACAAAAACTAAGTAAAATCCCCGGCATTAGACAAACCAGATCAAGTTTTGCATTAAGATGTCTGAAAAATGTGGATGTTTTCATCCCATCAAATTAACACAGACTAGTGTGATGCCTCTATATACATGTGGTCGTTAATAAAAGCTCAAATAATCGCCCATATTTTGGCGCATAGTGTGAAATTCCAAACGTTTTTAATGCACAAAAAACCATAGCCTGATTAGATGTTATAACAGGCTTTCCAATTTCATTTTCTATCTGTTCAATAACCTCAACCGCACGCAAATCTGTACAGGCCATAACGATCGCATCAACATCAGGGTGATCTGCCCGTAGTGCTAAATCATAAATCATATCGGGTGTTAATGCGCCCTGCCCGTGGCTATCAACCGCATATCCTATATCTGCGCATTTTACTGTATCAAACCCTGCTTGGAATAAAAATTGTATTGCTTGTTCATTCACATCCCCCACATAGGGCGACGCAAATCCGATTTTATGTGCGCCAATAGTCTTTAATGACGAAACCAATGCGCCTGCCGCGGTAATTGCGTTTGCATTGGTTAGTTTTTTAATCTGACTGGTCAGTTTATGATCAAACTCTAAACCATGCGTTAAAGTGGCAGAAGTACATCCGTAAAGCACCAAATCCGGTGATATGCCCGCAATAAGTTGCAAGGCATCTTCAATATTAGCCGCACCCATTTTCTGCATTTGCGAACTGTCTGGTATCTTAGTAAGGCTATAACCGCCTATCCTGGTAAAATGCGCTGAAATATCATGTGGTAATAAGCGGGCCATATCCGTTTCTAGGTTGGTGTTGGTAAAAGGCACCAAAACGCCAATACGAAGGTGTTTAATAGGTTGGTTATCAGACATTCGGCCTATCCCTTAGATCATCAATTCACCTTGAATACTTGCCACAGCTTGCCCGCCAACCCACAATTCCGTAATTTTATCGTCTTCAACGACGATTTGGCTGCAAATCTTACTAGGTCTGCCTATTTCACTACCCTGTTCTGCTAAAATTGCCTGCGATCGTGCGCCAATCAGCCCGTGCTGAACTAAAAAACCCGCCAAAGCAGCGTTCGTGGTACCTGATGCCGAAACCTCATTCACCCCCAAAGCGGGGCAAAAATCACGAACGTGCAAACTATTGCCTGCATCCTCTGTATTCATCGAAAAACACGCCACAGTGTGCACGTCATTATCACGGCAAACATCCGCAAGCTTTGCAAAGTCGGGCGTCAAGTATTGTACATCGGACAATCCGTCAAATTGCACACATATATGCTTTAGCCCTGCATCGGCTTTGCCAACAGGTGCATTGGTTTCCAATGATGATATAGGCACGCCTAAAGCCAATGATAAGGCTTCTAAATCAATCATCCCATCAGGCACGGTAGGGGATGAAAGTTGCATCATCACATTGGGTAAATCAGCACCGTCGGCATCAATGCGTAATTTTACAGTTCCGGCTGAAGTACATAAATTATAGCATGTAATTGTTTGATTTAGTGAATATAAATGTGTGAATAAACCCACAACAACATGACCACACATGGCAATTTCTGCCCCTGGCATAAAGAACTTAGCTGAAATATCAGAACCATTTTGCTTGGTAATAAAACCCGTAACTGGTGCATTAATCTCCCGTGCAATGCGCTGCATATGGTCAGTTTCTAGCCCGCCTGCATTCATGACAATACCACCTACATTTCCACCAAACTTTTGGTCAGAAAAACAATCGTATATGAAAAGCGGTAAACCATTTACTTTTTTTGTCATGATATAATCCCAAAGCTTATAGGGTTTTATAATTAGGTAATTAGTCTTTCACTGCTTCCATTACGACATGCGTTGACGTATTTGCCACACACGGTAAGGACGATATTTTTTCACCCAAAGCTTTTCGATAATCTTTAATGTTCTTGGTGCGAACTTTTAGTAAGTAATCAAATTTTCCAGCAATCAAATGGCACTGCTCAATTTCCGGTATCTGCATGACCCCTGCATTGAAAGCATTTAGTGCAGCTTCACGGGTATCATTCAGCCGTACTTCGGTAAATGCAATGTGATTACGGTCTAAAGCTTCATGGCTAACAATCGCCTTAAAGCCAAGAATAACCTTATTATCTACCATCTTCTTTATGCGCGCCTGACAGGGGGTTTTTGATAACCCTACCCGCTCTGATAATTCAGATATTGTTATGCGGCCATTTTTTTGAAGTATTTCAATTATCTGTAAATCAAATTTGTCCATTTTAACTATTATCCATAAGGTTTTACGCTTAATGGCACAAATAGATATAAAATATAAGTGATCTTCTCTATATATAAGACATTTTAAGAGAATAAATTTTTACTAAAATTGCTATAAATAAAGAAATACCATTCAGGAGCAATTATATGACTGCGCTTTCAAACCTACGCCATGATTTACGTGAACGCCATTTAAGCAATGAGCATGATTGCATTAACACTTTAATCAAAACTGCTAATTTGCCTGTGGATATGCGTCGCCAAACAGTTTTACGGGCGTCAAAAATAGTGGAATCTATTCGTTCTGAAAAAAGCCCAGGTCTAATGGAGGTATTTTTAGCTGAATACGGATTATCCACCAGTGAAGGCGTGGCGTTAATGTGCCTAGCAGAGGCCTTATTACGTGTGCCGGACGCGAAAACTATGGATGATTTAATCGAAGATAAACTGTCTGCCAAAAGTTGGAACAGCCATATCGGACATTCGGATAGTTCGCTTGTTAATGCATCTACTTGGGCCTTAATGCTAACGGGTAGGGTATTGAATGCAAAAGAAGAAGCTGGAATAAATAAATCTATGGGCCGCCTGGTAAAACGGGTAGGAGAGCCTGTTATCCGGCGTGCGGTTAAGGCCGCGATGAAAGAAATGGGCAATCAGTTTGTTTTAGGGCAATCCATTCAAGAAGCGGTTAAGCGCGGGGGAAAACGCGAAGCAAAAGGATACACACACTCATATGATATGTTGGGTGAAGCCGCTTTAACCGACGCTGATGCAATAGGGTTTGTTCAGTCCTATGCCAATGCAATCGGGTATCTCGATACGCAATGCGACAGTGATGATGTGCGCAAAAACCCTGGCATATCGATTAAGTTGTCAGCATTGCATCCTCGTTATGAATTAGCACAAAAAGATCAGGTGATGGATGTTTTGGTAAAACGCACGCTTGATCTAACTTTACAGGCAAAAAATGCCAATATGGGGTTAAATATTGATGCCGAAGAAGCAGACCGTTTAGATCTGTCGCTTGATGTGATTGAGGCGGTTTTGTCTGATCCGCGCTTGGCAGGTTGGGATGGTTTTGGCGTTGTGGTGCAGGCCTATTCAAAACGCGCACCGATTGTACTAAAGTGGTTAAATGCTTTGGCTGAAAAACTGGATCGCAAGATTATGGTAAGATTAGTGAAAGGCGCCTATTGGGATACCGAAATAAAACGGGCACAAATCGACGGTTTACCCGACTTCCCTGTTTTCACTAAGAAAACCGCGACTGACATTTCATATATTGGCTGTGCGCGGCTGTTGTTGAATATGAACGATCGTATCTATCCGCAGTTTGCCACGCATAATGCACATTCCGTGCAAACCATTATGGATATGGCAACATCAGATAATTCGTATGAATTCCAACGCTTACATGGCATGGGCGGCGGGCTATATGACCAGATTATGGGTAAGGATAATATTCGTTGCCGTATCTATGCCCCTGTGGGTGTACATGATGATTTACTTGCTTACCTTGTGCGCCGCTTACTTGAAAATGGCGCAAACTCATCTTTTGTAAACCAGATCGTTGATAAAAACATAGCGGCTGTTGATGTCGTTAACGATCCATTTGATGCATGGATTTCTGTGAAAGACCAAACAAGCGCATCTGTGTTAAAGCCTGCAAATCTATACCAACCAGAACGCCTCAATTCACTGGGGTTTGATATAACCAGCGTTACCGATTTAGATCGTATGTTAGGTGCCCGTGAAAAATTTGTTAAAACAAATTGGGATGTATCGGCACAACTTGCGACTGGTCATGCCATAGGCACAACACATGCAGTTGTTAACCCTGCCAATGCAGATGATGTTGTTGGAAGTGTGACACTTGCAAGCGGTGAGGATACCAATAAAGCGATCAAAGCTGCTAAACCGTGGAACGCATCGCAAGCCGAACGTGCGCAGGTATTAAACCGCGCGGCTGATCTATATGAAGAAAACTATGCAGAACTTTTTGCTATACTCGCCCGTGAAGCAGGAAAAACCCTAAAAGATGCCATCTCAGAACTGCGTGAAGCTGTCGATTTCTTACGTTACTATGCGGCCCAATCCGCTAATCATGTAGCCCGTGACCCACGGGGTATCATAGCATGTGTGTCGCCTTGGAACTTTCCTTTGGCAATTTTTTCTGGCCAAATTGCTGCGGCCCTTTCTGTGGGCAATGCTGTATTGGCAAAACCAGCTGAACCCACACCAATCATTGCAACCCGTGCCGTGGAACTACTGTATCAAGCGGGGGTTCCGCGTACCGCTTTACAACTTGTTATAGGTTCAGGGCGTGAAGTTGGCGCATTAATAGTAGCCGACCCGACCATTGGCGGTGTTTGCTTTACGGGTTCAACGGCTACTGCCCACCATATTAATAAATCAGTTGCCCAAACTGGCCAAGCTTCTGCCCCGTTAATCGCAGAAACTGGTGGGTTAAATGCCATGATCGTGGATAGCACCGCCCTACCCGAACAAGCCGTGCAAGATATTGTGGCCTCTGCATTTCAATCGGCAGGGCAACGTTGCTCAGCCCTTAGAATGTTGTATTTACAAGAAGATGTAGCACCCAAATTCCTAGAAATGCTATATGGCGCAATGGACGCCCAATTAGCTGGGAACCCATGGGATATACAGACCGACATAGGCCCTGTTATTACACAAGCTGCCTTAGATGGGATTGATGCACATATTCATAAAGCCGCAGAACAAGCGCAGGTTTTACATCAGATTGAAGTACCTAATTCAGGTACATTTGCAAAACCAACCGTCATTAAAGTTTCAGGTATCGAAGATTTGAAAGAAGAAATTTTCGGCCCTGTTCTTCATGTGGCAACATATAAAGCACGCGATATGGATAAGGTTATAGATGCAATCAATGCAAGTCAGTATGGCCTGACATTTGGGGTTCATACGCGGATTGATACATTGGTCAACAAGCTTTGCAACCGTCTTAATGTGGGTAACCTTTATGTTAACCGCAACCAGATTGGGGCGGTTGTTGGCTCTCAACCCTTTGGTGGTGAAGGGTTATCTGGCACGGGGCCAAAGGCAGGTGGGCCAGATTATCTGAAACGCTTTGTCCTACCCGAATTGGCCAGTGGTCATCCCTACCCTAATGCCACTTTGGCATTAGATGACGTGCAAGACCACATAAATAAGTGCAAACGTCCAAACCGCGCCTCTTTGCATAGCGTAATACTTCCTGGGCCAACTGGCGAGTTAAATCAACTGTCCACATATGCGCGCGGACTGGTGTTGTGCCTTGGCCCAACGCTAACACAGGCACGCGATCAAGCACGTGACGCCCAAAATTCAGGATGTACAACCGTTATTATTGCCCCAGGTGCCAAGCCAGAAGAAGGTTTATCTGGTACGATGCCACTTTCGCATTTAGAACAATTATCAGGTTATGACGCGGTAATTTTATGGGCGGGGGAAAGTTCTTTGCGCGAAGCACGTTTTGCAATGGCTAACCGCAAGGGTACTTTACTACCCCTTATAGATGCCCATGATGTTGTTGAACGTTGCACACTGGAACGTCATGTTTGCATTGATACAACTGCAGCAGGTGGAAATGCCGCACTTTTAGCGGCAGAAAGTTAGTATGAATAAAGATAAACTGTCATAACATTGTTACAATGAATTCATAAGAAGACCACGCAACCCATATGTAAAAACATTGGAAATGGTAAAATGTCGGGAAATGGCTCTAAAATACTGGTAATTGAAGATGAACCTTCACAGCTGGAATTGCTTAGTTATAACCTCGATGTTGAGGGATATGATGTTTATAAAGCGGATACAGGCGAAGAAGGTTTATTAATCTTGCAAGAGGTTGAAATAGACCTGATTTTACTAGACTGGATGCTGCCCAAAACATCGGGTTTAGAGATTTGCCGCCAGATTAAACGCGGGAAACACACCAAATCCATTCCTGTGATTATGTTGACGGCACGAGGCGAAGAAGATGATAAAGTTCGCGGTCTGGATACAGGTGCAAACGATTACATCGTAAAACCCTATTCAATAAAAGAACTTTTGGCCCGTGTACGGGCAGGATTACGCAGTGCCAAAGGCATTGTCGGGGTAAATATGTTGACTTATGAACAACTGACAATGGATTTAACCAGCCATGTCGTGCGTTTAGGCAGCCAATCTATCCACCTTGGCCCACTTGAATTTAAACTTCTACGTATCTTAATAGAGGCCCCTACACGCGTGTTTTCACGTGACCAGTTACTTGAACGGGTTTGGAGTAACGCGTTAGAGGTAGAAACCCGCACAGTAGACGTACACATCGGGCGCCTGCGAAAACAACTGAATGCCGTAGCAGATGGTGACTATATCCGCACAGTTCGCGGGTTTGGCTATTCTTTGGATAAGGCTTAAGGCCACTTCGCCACTGGTGGCATAGACATCAGGACAGCGGACGGATCATGGCCTGATTGCAGGCCAAAATGCGTGCCGCGATCATAGACCAGATTAAATTCCACATAGCGGCCACGTTTGATTAACTGCGTTTCACGGTCTGCATCTGTCCAAGGTTCATCGCGGCGTTGCTTGGTGATCGGCACGAACGCGTCTAAGAATGCGCGCCCCACATCTTGGGTGAAAGCAAAATCAGCATCCCAATCCCCTGTGGCCAAATCATCATAGAAAATGCCGCCCACTCCGCGTGGCTCATTCCAGTGTTTGATGGTGAAATATTCATCTGCCCAGTCTTTGAATTTCGGGTAATAGGCAGGGTCGTGCCGATCACAAGCCTTTCGCAATACATCATGGAAAAATCCAGTATCTTCAGCCACTTCAACCATAGGCGTCAGATCGGCCCCGCCGCCAAACCAGCTAGCACTTGGCGTCCAAAACATGCGTGTATTCATATGCACAGTAGGTGTTTTCGGGCTGTTCATGTGGGCGACTAACGACACGCCAGATGCCCAGAAAACCGGGTCATCTTCAAGGCCAGGAATGTCTTTGCGCGCCGCCATAGCCTTAATCATCATCGGGCTAAGCGTTCCGTGAACAGTGGATATATTAACCCCAACTTTTTCAAACAACCGCCCCCCGCGCATCACTGACATCAGCCCACCACCACCGTCCCCATCGGTACCGCGTGTGGTTTCACGCAACTCAAAACGTCCAGCGGGTTTATCCGCATGCGGGCCAGTTACCTGTTCATCTTCCAACTGCTCAAAAGCCGCGCAAATGGTGTTACGAAGTTCTTCAAACCAACGCGATGCGGTGTCTTTGCGGGTTTGGGCTTGATCGCTCATTTGGGTTTGCTCCAAAATAATTCTGTTTGCACGTGTTACTTAATTCACACCAAGTTTACTAGCGTCCTTTCCACACAGGATCACGTTTTTCTGCAAAAGCTTTAGCACCTTCCAGCTGATCCTCAGAGGTATATAGCGTTTTAACTGTGGGGAATTCGCTATGCGTTATCTTTTTAAGCGCATCATTAAATTTCATATTCTCTGCTTCGCGCACAACTTCCTTGATCGCTGCATAAACCAATGGCGGGCCAGAGGCCAAAAGGTCGGCCATTTCACGTGCCTTTGTCATTAGGTCGGCTGCAGGATGGATGTGATTGACAAACCCCCAACGCGCAGCTTCTTCCACGTCCAACCAACGCCCTGTGAACAGCATTTCCAGCGCAATATGATAAGGAATGCGTTTGGGCAGTTTCAACGATGCAGCATCGGCCACAGTACCAGAGCGGATTTCAGGCAAAGCGAATGAGGCGTGATCTGCGGCCAGAATAATGTCGCAAGACAAGGCCAATTCCAACCCGCCGCCGCAACATATACCGTTCACGGCTGCAATGATCGGCTTATTCAGATTGGGCAGTTCTTGCATACCGCCAAAACCGCCCAGCCCGTAGTCACCGTCAACCGCATCACCACTGGCGGCGGCTTTCAAATCCCAACCAGGGCAGAAAAACTTATCACCGGCACCTGTAACAATGGCAACCCGCAGGTCTGGATCATCGCGAAAATCAGCGAAAACATCCCCCATAATACGGCTGGTTTTCAGATCAATCGCATTGGCTTTGGGACGATCCAAAGTAATTTCCAGCACTGTGCCATTACGGTGGGTCTTGATAGGGCTATCGGTCATCATACTCTCCTAGTCTGATTAGGGCATCTGCCGCAATCGAATTTGTAGGCGTACACAGCACAGGATTAATCTCAACCTCTTCAATGCGCCCGACATGTTCCATAACAAAGCTTTGCACAGCCATGACTGCATCAACAATAGGTTTGATGTCAGTCGCAGGTTTGCCGCGAAAGCCATTCAGCAGTTTGGCAATACGTAACTCCCCAAGTGCATCTTCAATATCAACTGCCGAACTTGGCACCAACAACGACACGCTATCGCTTAGCAGTTCTGTTAAAACACCCCCAGCCGCGATGGTTAAAACATAACCATGAGCTGGGTCAAGAACCACGCCCACCAACACTTCAGCCACGGCATTCGTAATCATTTCCTCAACCAAATAGCTGTCAGTAAGTATGGCATTTGCAGCACTGATAACATCGGCCCGACCAGTAAGGTTCAAAGCCACAGCACCTGCTTCTGATTTATGGGCAATACCCTGCCCTTTTAGCACAACGGGAAACCCAATTTCGGTAGCAAGCTTCCCTGCTTCTTCCGCTGTATACGCTATGAGCGATTTAGGGGAAACAACACCAAAATTATGTAGTGCAGATTTAGCTGCCGCTTCGGTCAAGACCTTTGGATCTTTAGCAGGTAGTGGCAGAACAACTGGCAGAGGGGTAATTTCACCACGCCCACAAAATGCCGCCACTTCAATCGCGGCAAGTGTTTCATCCAAGCCGTAAAACGGCACGATACCACGTTCCACTAGGTTGATGGCTACATCTTCAGGCATATTTTCGGGCAATGACGTCGTTATCGCCATAGGCAGGCCCGACATTTTGGTGGCTGCTTCCACCCCATCAATCACCCCATCCCATTCCGACAGGTCACAACGGTCAGCGCGCGGGAAATCGCAGATAAGAACCCCTAAAGCTAAATGTGGTTCCATCATTGCTGTAAAGGTTTGGGCTAAAGCTGTTGGATTGCCCCAAATATAAGTGTGATAATCCAAAGGATTAGAAAGTTTAACCATTGGGCCAAGGGCGCACCCCAAGTTATCCCTTTGGGTTTGGGTTAAGTCAGGAAAACATATATTGCGCCCAACAGCACTGTCCGCCATTAGGCTAGCCTCACCCCCAGAACATGACATAGAGGCAATTTTATTAGAGGTCAGCGGTCCAGCAACATGTAAAAGTTTCAGACTTTCCAGCAGTTCGGGTAAGGAAGCCACCTGCGCCATTCCTAACCGTCGAAACAATGCGTTTGCACCTGCTTCACTGCCTGCAACGGATGCGGTATGTGAAACGGTTGCGGCCTGAGCGTGGATAGATTTCCCAACCTTCAACACTACAATCGGCTTGCCTAAATCCCGTGCAGTTCTGGCCAGTTGCTCAAACTGGCGCAAATCGTCAATACCCTCGACATGCAGCCCTAGGGCAGTCACACGCGGGTCGGCCAGCAATGCAGCCCCGATATCTGACAAGCCAGTTTGCGCCTGATTACCTGCAGTCACCACATATGCTATCGGCAATCCGCGCCGTTGCATTGTGATGTTAATCGCAATGTTGGATGATTGCGTAATTATGGCCACACCACTATCCACACGTACCCCGCCGTGCTGGTCAGGCCACAAAAGGGCGCCATCCAGATAATTAACAAAGCCGTAACAATTAGGGCCGATAATCGTCATATCGCCTGCTGCATCCAATAATTGTGCTTGCAAATCAGCACCGGTCACGTCTTCACCCACAGCTTCTAGAAAACCACTAGCAAAGCAAACTGCACCGCCTGCGCCTATGTCACGTAAAGTACGCACAACATCGATAGTTGTAACGCGGTTTACACCGATAAAGCATGCATCTGGTGCTTGCGGCAGGTCAGAAACCGTTCGAAAACACGGCACCCCATCAATACGGTCTTTTGATGGGTGGATGGGATAAATCGCACCCGAAAAGCCAAACTCCCTACATTTTACGATTACATTTTCACACCAAGTACCGCCCCCTATTACAGCAATGCTTTTCGGGCGAAAAAGGCGATCTAACCCCGTTGCCATTCAGGCCCCCAAGGGCCGCAACAAGTCGCGGCTGATAATGTGGCGTTGAATTTCTGATGTGCCATCCCAGATCCGTTCCACCCGTGCATCGCGCCAGAAACGCTCAATCGGAAAATCATCCATCAGGCCCATGCCGCCGTAAATCTGCAAAGTGGAATCTGTTACACGTGCCAGCATTTCGGATGCATATAGTTTGGCACTGGCTATTTCACGGTTAGCAGGCAAGCCTTGATCCAACCGCCATGCAGCCGCCAGCGTTAACCAGTCAGCAGCGTCAATTTCGGTAATCATATCGGCAATTTGAAAGCTTACACCTTGAAATTTACCGATTTGCTGGCCAAACTGCTTACGCTCTGCCGCATAATTCAGTGCATAGTCAAAACACCGTCGCGCGCGCCCCACAGACATTGTCGCAACCGTGATGCGGGTGGCATAAAGCCATTCATTCATCACCGCAAAGCCGCCATCAACCTCACCCAGAATCTGGGCTTGCGGCAGGCGGCAATCATCAAAATCCAAAATACAATTTTTGTACCCTTTGTGAGAAACCGAATTATACCCATCACGCACCTCAAACCCCTTCGTACCGCGATCAACCAAAAACGTAGTGATGCGCTTTTTAGGGCCGCGCGGGGTATCGTCTACCCCAGTTGCTACAAATACAATAAAGAAATCAGCATGTTCCGCGCCTGAGATAAAGTGCTTTGAACCGTTCAAAACCCAGTCATCACCTTCCCTGACCGCCGAACATTTCATGCCACGCACATCACTACCCGCATCGGGTTCAGTCATTGCCAGTGCATCCATGCGCTCACCACGCACAGCAGGCATTAAGTAATGTTCAATCTGGTCGTCCTTACAAGCCATCAAGATATTTTGCGGGCGCCCAAAGAAGTGGTTCAAGGCCATTGAACCGCGCCCAAGTTCTCGTTCCACAAGTGCAAAATCCACATGGCTAAGCCCTGCGCACCCAACACTTTCGGGGAAGTTACAGGCATAAAACCCCAAATCTAGGGTCTTTTGCTTAATCTCTTGTGCAACCGCTTTGGGCACAACGCCTGTACGTTCCACCTCTTGTTCATGCGGATAAATTTCATTCTCGACAAAACTGCGCACAGTGTTGACGATCATGTCTTGTTCTTGGGTCAAACCAAATTGCATAGCATAACTATCCCCTTTCGCCACGTGGATCAGGCAGGGCTGCATGTGCCTTGGCCGCTATTTCTATCCGTTTCATCACTTCGGGTTCTGGGTCACAGGTACGCCGCGTTTTCAAACTGACATGCAACATGAAATGGTCACCTGTTGCCAATAACACCCCGTCTTGTGACAACATTCGGTGATGCACTTTCAGTTTTTTACCTTCGCCCAGTATAATTTGCGATTCTATCGTGATCCGCTGGCCTGCGTGGGCTTCGGCCAAATATCGACAACTTAGGTCAACGGTGAAATAGCTAAACCCACTGGCTATATAAGCGGCATCTGCACCAACAGATCCCATAACAAAATCAACCGCTTCCGAGAATGCCTCGGCATAACGGCTTTCGTTCATATGGCCGTTGTAATCTGTCCAATCAACAGGGATCATGCGATCAGCAGATTGGATGGGTTTAGTGAAATCTGGTGTCATTTTAGGCGCAATTTGCGCCTGATGCGCATTAATTAACGCGCCTGCCGCACTGTCTTGGCCCTTTAGTGCCCGCATCATTGCAACCAGATTATCATCGCGCAAACGTTCCAATTCACGGATTGATAAGTCGCCAGATTGTGTATCCGATTGATCTGCTATCATATCGGTCAGTTCTGGCGTCAGTTCCGGCACATCCATCAGCTTTGTCCACGGCCATTTTAGGCACGGGCCGAATTGCGCGATGAAATGCTTCATCCCCGCCTCACCGCCTGCAATACGGTAGGTTTCAAACAGGCCCATTTGCGCCCAACGCAAACCGAAACCATAACGAATGGCATCGTCAATTTCCTGCGTGGTGGCGATGCCGTCTTTAATCAGCCATAGGCCTTCACGCCAAACTGCCTCTAGAAAACGATCCGCGATATGGGCGTCAATTTCTTTGCGCACATGCAGCGGGTACATGCCCAGCGAGGTCAAAATCGCTTTCGCTTTCGTTACCATATCCGCACTGGTTTTCGGTGATGGCACAACTTCGATCAGGGGCAGCAGGTACACTGGGTTAAACGGGTGCGTCACCATCACCGCATCAGGGCGCTTCATGCCCTCTTGCAATTCTGACGGTTTAAACCCCGATGTTGATGAGCCAATAACCGCATCATGCGGGGCAAAGGCTTCGATTTGCGCAAAGACTTTATGTTTGATGTCCAATCGTTCGGGTACACTTTCCTGCACCCAATCAGCTGTTTTCACAGCCGCTTCAACTGTATCACAAATCGTCAACTTACCTTCATCAGGCAGGGCCACGTCATATAACATTGGCAAGGAACGCCGCGCATTGCCCAATACCGCATTGATTTTACGCTTAGCTTCCGGATCAGGGTCAAACAGGTTCACATCCCAACCGTTCAAAAGGAACCGCGCTAACCAGCCTCCGCCGATCACACCGCCACCAATAATTGCTGCTGTTTTTGTCATTTCAATCATTCCTAAGTAAGGGATTCTGTGTGGCCATCTACAGGCATGACCATGCCGGAAATTTTTGAAGCTGCGGGTGATGCTAAAAACAGGGCCGCATCGGCCAGATCATCTGTTGTGACCCAAGTTTTCATCGACACGCCTTTCACATAAATCTGACGTGTATCTTCAACATCCCTGCCCGTCACCGCCGCTTCATTCTTTAAAACCCGTTCCATGCGGTCACCTTCAACTGCACCTGGGCAAATCGCGTTCACCCGAACGCCATATGGCCCAAGTTCGCAAGCAAGCGTTTTCATCAACCCGATTACGCCCCATTTTGCAGTCGCATAGGGGCTGCGCATCGGATAGCCGAACATGCCTGCGGTAGATGATGTCAGAATGATTGAACCTGATTTTTGCGCCTTCATGTGTTTTGCCGCCCACTGACAAAGCAAAAACCCCCCGTCTAGATTGGCAGATATACAAGCCCGCCAATCATCCAATTTCAACTTTTCAATCGGGCCAGCAGGGCCGCCAGTGCCCGCGTTGGCAAGGGCTACATCAACACCGCCAAAAGCTGTATCAACGTCCGCCAAAAAAGCCGCCATATCATCCGAATTCGTTACATTGGCCACACGGCCCATAATTTCAGGCTCAATTTCAGCAAGCTCCGCAATAGCGCTCGCATCAATATCACAAACTGCAACCCGCGCACCTGTAGCGTGAAACGCAAGGGCTAAGGCGCGGCCAATACCTGCCCCACCTGCCGTTATTACCACCCTTTGAGGCGCGTTCATTTCGGCGCGCGCTTGGTTAAGTTCAACTTTTCACGCACCGCTTGCGGCCCCATAACAGTGGCCCCCATTGCCTCAATTATGGTAACAGCCCGTGCAACCAAGTCTGCATTGGTCGCCAACTGACCTTTGGCCAGCCACAGATTATCTTCCAGCCCTACACGCACATTACCACCTGCCAAAACAGCGGCTGCTACATAGGGCATTTCATTGCGACCAATGGAAAAAGCTGACCAATTCCAATCGCTTGGCACGTTGTTGACCATCGCCATAAACGTGTTCAAATCATCAGGTGCGCCCCAGGGTATACCCATGCAAAGCTGCACCAACGCGGGTGATTTTAAGATACCTTTTTCAACCAAATTCTTGGCCAGCCACAGATGGCCCGTATCGAACGCTTCTATCTCAGGTTTCACCCCAAGTTTTTCCATCATCGCACCCATGGCTTCCAACATGCCGGGTGTATTGGTCATCACATAATCGGCTTCGGCAAAGTTCATCGTACCGCAATCCAGCGTACAAATCTCTGGTAGACATTCTGCAACATGCGCTACACGCTCTTCGGCGCTTGCCATATCGGTGCCTGCGCCCAACGGAAGCGGTGAATTTGGACTACCAAATATCATATCCCCGCCCATGCCGGCTGTCAGGTTCAGCACCATATCCACATCGGCATCGCGCACCCGATCTGTAACTTCGCGGTAAAGCTTTAAATCACGCGATGGTACACCCGTTTCTGGGTCGCGCACATGGCAATGAACAATCGCTGCACCCGCTTTGGCGGCCGCAATCGCACTATCAGCGATTTGTTTAGGCGAACGCGGCACATGCGGGCTACGATCTTGTGAACTACCTGATCCTGTGACGGCACAAGTAATAAAAACATTTTGGTTCATGGCTAAAGGCATCGAAAGACTCCGTTTGGTTTACGAAAAGTGAATAGCAGATTGACTTTTTAGAGTGTACCAATATAGACATTATTCATGCAGATTTGGACAAAAACTCTAGAGCGACCAATCACAATCAATTTTCTTTTGATTGATCAGTTTTCCAATAATTCGTTGGGAAACTGCCTGGAACCGCTACGGGCCTGTAACGCCTTTGGTACAAAGCCGGTTTTTGAGTGGCAATTTCTAACACTTGACGGACAATCAGTTCAATCCTCTAGCGGCCTACCCATTTTGCCCGATGGCGCAATATCTGATATGAAACGATGTGATTATTTGTGGGTCAATTCCAGCTATGGATATGAAAAGAATGACACATCAAAAACCCGCATCGCACTTCAAAAAGCGTCAAAACTAGCAAAAACCATGGTTGGTTTGGATACAGGTGCATGGCTTATAGCAGCGGCTGGTTTACTAAACGGAAAAACAGCCACTATTCATTGGGACATACTTGATAGTTTCGCGGACCGCTTCCCGTCAATTAATGTTGAACGCAAACGTGTGGTTGAAGATAAAAATAGGATAACTTGCGCTGGTGCAATGTCATCATTTGATTTAGCATTATTAATTATATCCAAACACTTAGGGCAATCTTCTAAAGTAGATTTAGAAGCCTTCTTTATGCATCAGGTTACAGCACTTGTTGCTGATACGCCCCACAAAAATGCACGTGACCCATTGCTAAATAAAGCGTTAGAATTGATGCGTAAACATATGGAAAATCCGCTTTCACGCGATGCTCTGGCACATCTCGTTTCATGTCAGGTTAAAACACTGGATCGTCGGTTTATAGCGGAATTTGGGGTGCCTGCGGGGCAAATATACCGCCACATCCGTCTTTCTGCCGCCCAACAAATGGTAACATCCACCTCTTTAAGTATCTTTGAAATATCCCTGCGTACCGGTTTTCAAAACCCCAGTGCCATGACGAGGGCTTATAAAACCCGTTTTGGTGTTACACCCAGTCAAAGCCGCAGCGCTTTAGACTTGTCATAAATGAAAATACTGGCCATTTTGCCCTAATATTTAAGGGGTAATCGTGCGCAATCTACAAATAGAACGAATATTGGGTGATTGGGTTCGCAATAAACTGCCTAGCACACTGGTAGAATTCATAATGTTTGTTCTCAAACAGGCGTGGGCTTGCTTATTTGGCATACTTTTTTTAGCCGTATTAATTATAAGTTCGGCAATCTGGCAAGATAACTGGGTGTTACACCGATACGACGCACTGTTTATTTTTGCGATTACTACACAGGTTTTATTTCTTTTAATAAAGTTTGAAAGTATCCAAGAAGCCAAAGTTATCATTCTATTTCATATAGTTGGTACTATTATGGAAATATTCAAAATTAAAATGGGGTCATGGGCTTACCCAGAGCCGGGCCTGATTAAAATTGCAGACGTGCCTTTGTTTTCAGGTTTTATGTATGCTTGCGTTGGCAGCTACATGGCCCGCGTAATCCGCATTTTTGACATGTGTTTTGCGCCTTACCCACCATTTTGGGTCACTGTGGTTTTAGCCACAACCATCTATGCCAATTTCTTTACACACCACTATACCTACGACATTCGCAATTTGTTATTCGTCACAACAATCGCTGTGTTCTGGCGTACCCGCATCTGGTTTTTCATCGGCCATATACCCCGTTGGATGCCCCTGCCCGTGGCGGCTTTCCTATCGGCATTTTTCCTGTGGTTGGCCGAAAACATCGGCACAATGACTGGCACTTGGATATATTCAGGACAAACCAGATGGGATTTGGTGAATTTCGGTAAACTAGGTTCTTGGTACCTGTTGTTATATATCAGTTTTTTACTTGTGACGACGGTTTACAGAGGTGTTTTATATTCAGCCCCCCAATCCCCTACAAATAAGCAAAAATAACCTATTTGGCCTTTAAATCGTCAGACATTGCGCTTATATTGGTTTTGTTCCTTCGGGGACTATGGTGATAAACGCGCATGTAATACACGGATCGGACCCGGGGGCGGTACCCGGCGACTCCACCAAAAATCCCTTCATTTGGGGGCGGTATGGGGTCGAAATAGGATCGACGGACGTCTAAAGATGTTAGCTTTTTCCCGGCAGACTGCCACCGTTATCGGCGTAAAATGTACAATTGCAAATGACAATCGTGCTCCGGTAGCTTTGGCTGCGTAAGCAGTTCGAGCAATCGAAACTTAACTCCTTGCGCATAGCTGTGTAAGGCGGGGTTCGCAGGTACCTGGCAACAGAAACCTGCACTTTCCTTCCATAGATAATAGCGCATTTTCACTTCGTGAAATTACGCTTTGGCAACAAAAATCTGTACTTACAATCAAAACGCTTTATTTCCACTGCATGCCATAACATTGCTCCACTAATAATATTAGTTCATTGTATTCTTAGTCTTTCCTGTTTCTAGTATAGTCTATAATATATCTGAAAATAATGTTGAAAGAACACATGACCGATACTATCAACTACCCACAGTTAATGCACAGCGCCATGCAAGGTTTAATGGCTGATTTGCTTCGCTCAGTTGGGAAAGCTGGGCATTTACCAGGTGAACATCATTTCTTTATTTGCTTTGATACAAATCATGCTGGCGTAGATATAGCTGATTGGTTGCGTGAACGTTACCCTGACGAGATGACGATCGTCATTCAACATTGGTTTGATAACCTAGTCGTTTTAGATGATCGCTTTTCAATCACATTGAACTTCAACGACACGCCAGAACCTTTGGTTATTCCGTTTGAAGCCGTTAAAACCTTTATTGATCCGACTGTAGAGTTTGGATTGCGGTTTGACGATGATGATGAACCCTACATAGAAGATGTCGCAGAAAGCCCGATGATCGTCATTGAAGAGGATGATGCGGCAGAGGAAAACCCAAAGAAGGATGCGGAAATCGTATCATTGGATAGTTTTCGAAAATAATAACAATATTATTTACCCAAACCACCCTGTTAAACATCTACCGCCAAACTTTATTAAATACCCCAAACACGCCCTTGGAGAAAAAAATGACTGCTACACGCACAGAAACAGATAGTTTTGGCCCGCTAGAGGTTCCATCAGATAAATATTGGGGCGCACAAACGCAGCGCAGTCTTATCAACTTTCCGATAGGTTGGGAAAAGCAACCTGTTGCCGTTGTCCGCGCTTTAGGTGTTATCAAAAAAGCCTGCGCGCAAGCCAACCATGATCTAGGTAAACTGCCCACAGAAATTGCAGATGCGGTTATTAGTGCTGCAAGTGAAGTTATTGACGGCAAACTAGACGATCATTTTCCATTGGTTGTTTGGCAAACTGGGTCTGGCACCCAATCAAATATGAATTCAAATGAAGTAATTTCAAACCGTGCTATTCAAATCCTTGGTGGTGAAATGGGATCAAAGCAACCCGTACACCCAAACGATCACTGTAATATGGGGCAATCATCAAATGATACCTTCCCTACAGCCATGCACATTTCTACTGCAATGATGGCGCATGATGTACTGATACCTGGGTTAGAAAAACTGCACATTGCATTGGCAGACAAAGCCGAAGCATTCAAAGACATCATCAAAATTGGTCGCACTCATACCCAAGATGCCACCCCCCTTACTTTGGGTCAGGAATTTGGTGGGTATGCCTTTCAGGTAGAACAGGGTATTGCGCGGATTAAACACGCACTTATCAATATTTATCCGCTTGCTCAGGGCGGCACTGCCGTGGGTACAGGGTTAAACACGCCGATAGGTTGGGGCGAAAAAGTTGCGGCAAACATGGCCGAAATTACGAGTTTGCCGTTTGTCACTGCCCCTAATAAATTTGAAGCATTGGCTGCACATGATGCTATGGTAGAAATGTCAGGCGCGATTAAAACTGTTGCCGCATCTTTATTCAAAATAGCAAATGATATTAGGTTCTTAGGTTCTGGCCCGCGTTGTGGTTTAGGCGAGTTAGTGTTGCCTGAAAATGAGCCAGGGTCATCAATTATGCCGGGTAAAGTCAACCCAACACAATGCGAAGCCCTAACCCAAGTTTGCGCCCATGTGTTTGGCAATGATGCAGCTGTTGGTTTTGCAGGCAGCCAAGGCCACTTTGAGTTGAATGTCTATAAACCGATGATGACCTACAACGTCCTGCAATCCATGCAGTTGTTAGGGGATGCATCTGTTGCATTCACCGATAATTGTGTTGCAGGTATTGAAGCAGACGAAGACCGTATTAGCACCTTAATGTGGGAAAGCCTGATGCTGGTCACGGCTTTGGCCCCAGAAATTGGCTACGATAATGCCACAAAAGTTGCTAAAACCGCCCATAAAAACCGCACAACCCTAAAAGAAGAAGCCATTAAGTTGGGCTTTGTTGATGCAGAAACTTTTGACCGCGTGGTTCAGCCAAAAGATATGATTGGCCCTAAATAACCTACTCTGCCCACCACACATCGGGAATAAACCCTGTCCAATCACCATACATGGGCAGGGTTTTGGGAAAATGTAATTCAGATTTATGGGCAATTCTGGAAACGTCAGAATGCCATAGTGGAATAACATACCGACCTGATGTTAACACGCGATCAAGCGCTTTAACCGCTGAAATGAAAACAGTTTGATCCTTGGCTCCAACGATCTTATCAATCAAAACTTCAATCACGGGAATATCAATGCCCATATAATTTCGGGTACCGGGTTTGGTAACACCCTCACCCCCCCAATATAAGTTTTGTTCATTTCCGGGCGACAGTGATAATGCACGGCGGTAATATGTTAGGTCAAAATCATACTTATTTGTACGCTCAGTATATTGGGCACTGTCCACCAAAGATACCTGCACCGCTATTCCTAAACGTTTTAGGGCATCGCCGAAAATATTAATAATAGCTTCATTGCTTCCAGACCCAGACTTTAGCAAAACTTCCAGTTTAAATGGATTGCCGTGCGCATCTTTCAAAACACCGTCCTGAATTGTCCAGCCTGCCTGTGCCAACAACTTTTTTGCCTTTCGCAGGTTCTTGCGATTTCGTTCAGACCCATCCGACGCAGGTAATTTATAGCCCGTCAGTGCATCGTTGGGCAGTGTTTCAGCAAACGGCGCAAGTAATGACCGAACCTTACCTTCAGCAACCCCATCAGACATGCCAAGTATTGAGTTGGAAAAATATGAAGATATGCGCGGCTGCGGCACGCCATTAATGGTTTTATTGATAAATTCGTAATTAAACGCATGAATTAAAGCATCGCGCACCCGAATATCCGCAAACTGTGCCCGTCTTGTATTCATAACAAAGCCGCGTATTCCTGATGGGCGTTTATGCGGTATAATAGATTTTACAACCTCCCCATTAATAGCGCGAGGGAACGTATAACTTTCATTCCATTTGCCTGCATTATATTCGCGATAAATACTGCTCTCGCCCGCCTTAAAGGCTTCAAAAACTATGTCAGCATCATTAAAAAACTCATAGCGGATTTCATCTAAATTGTGCCGCCCTTTATTAAAGGCCAGATCACGCCCCCAATAATCTGGGTTCTTTTTGAAACTGACAAAACGGTTGGGTTCGAAATCTGCTATTTTATAGGGGCCTGACCCGACTATTATATCTAAAGAACTGTCGCTAAATTTACGCCCCTGCCAATCAGATTTTCGTAATATTGGGCGTAACCCCAGAATAAGAGGCAATTCACGGTCAACTGTGTTGAAAGTAAACTTAACGCTTCTTGGGCCAGTTTGCTTTGCTGTTTCTATCTTTTTCCACGAATTTGCATAGCGCGGATGGCCTTTCGTGGCCAAAGTATCAAATGACCATAGAACATCTTCAACTGTCACAGGTGAACCATCTGAAAACTTAGCTTCTTTTCGTAATGTAAAACCAACCCATTCACGGTTTGGGCCAACTTCGATGCTTTCTGCCAAAAGTCCGTATAGACTAAACGGTTCGTCCCAATTACGGCCCATTAAGCTTTCAACAACGTGTAAACGAACCCCCCAAGGTGCCCGACCCTTTAGAATGTATGGATTTAACGCGTCAAAGCCACCAGCCTCGCCTAGAACGATTTTACCCCCATGTGGTGCGTTTGGGTTGGCGTAAGGTAAATTGGGAAAATCTTTTGGTAAGTGAGGTTTACCATACATAGCTATACCATATTGCGGTTCGGCTGCCGCTATTGTTGCGCCAGCAAGAATTACTGTTGCCAATATGGAAACAATAAAGGAAATGTATGAATAGAGTCGTGACATGAGTGCAACATTCATTGATTTGAATCGATATTCAATGGGTTATGATAGCTATTTCACCCAAATATCAAAGTTTTTACTTGGATAGCCGCCGTGTTATTTGTATAACATACATACTGCTCGATAGGTTTCTTGCCTGTATGAAACCTGCCTCAATACTTGACGCCCTCCTTGTGAGGGCGTTTTTTTTGACTGTATATAATAAAGTTATAAATATAATATAAATATAACAGCGTGTTACTGTGGTTAGTTAAACCAATCAATATTTACACAGATTACTGACACAACGCACCTACTATTATCGCAAATAGTGCAAAACGGCATCCACAAAACCGATTCTCATTACTTTCACATATATATTATTAGTTAATTATTCAGGGCAGTTGCTCATAGGTGCCTTCTATCTTAGATAATAAACGAAAGTTCAAATACTGGTTCATGTAATGACAAAAATAGACATAATCTCCGACCCAATATGCCCGTGGTGCTACATCGGCAAAACGCGGCTTGATCGCGCATTAGAGGCAAATCCAACCCATGACTTCGTCATAGAATGGCATCCCTACCAATTAAACCCGACAATGCCGCAAGACGGAATGGACAGGCGTGAATATCTGGAAACCAAGTTCGGCGGCCAGGAAGGTGCACTTAAGGTATATGGCCAGATAGATCAGACCGCCCGCGAAATGGGCCTAGATCTAAACTTTGCGGGCATAAAGCGCACACCCAACACCATAAACGCCCACCGCCTGATCCTTTGGGCAGATATAGAAGGCTGCCAAAACGCGGTGGTTGACCGCCTGTTCAAAGCCTATTTCAAAGAAGGCCGCGATATATCTGACACTTCGGTTCTGGTACGCATTGCAACGGCTGCGGGCATGGATGGGGACGCCACACGAAAACTGTTGGAAAGTGATGCCAATATCGAAGACATCCGCACCCGCGATGCAAAATCCCGCCAATCAGGCGTGCAAGGCGTGCCCGCCTTCATCATCGACAACCATTATGTGGTCAGTGGTGCCCAACCGACCGAGATGTGGGAACAGGTGATTAAGGAAATCATTGCAAAAGCTTCCAAATGATCACAGCGCACATACCATCGGGCTATTTGCTGGGCAAAAGTCTGCAAGCCAAGCACCGCCTATTAATGGCAGTTGTCATTATTGGTGCGGTCTTCCCGGATTTTGATCTGTTCTGGTTCTACTTTGTAGATGGAAAGGCCTTTCACCATCACCGTTATTGGGTGCATGCGCCGGGTTTCTGGCTACTTATATCTGCCATAATAATCCCTGTATTATTACTTTGGTATAAAGCCGTCCTAAAGCCCTATCTGTTTTTTCTTGCCGCTGTCGCTTTGCACATATGCCTCGATACAATCGCAGGCAGCATAATGTGGTTATGGCCGTTTTCTAACCAGCTTTATGAATTGACCACAGTACCTGCTACCCAAAGCCATTGGATTCTATCATTTATGGTACATTGGACTTTCGGGTTGGAAATTGGGATTTGGATTATTGCAATAGCTATGGTTATTCGCACACGACTTTCCCTTGATACGTAAATAGCCTGGTAATTATAGTCATCAGCGGTTTTCGCACCACAATGTAAACACTAACCGCATACGGCAATACCTGCCTATTTCAATCGAATTGGGTTTTGAAGGCTGTGTTGTAGCAATTTGATCTCGTTTTTTGAAACCACCACACCTTTGCGCCACTGATTGCCCTTCATCACTGTTGGGTATCTTTTGGCATAGTCACGGAACTTATCGTTACTTACGGCAAAGGATATTGGCAGGTGTTTCAGGCTGTCTAAAACGTATTTATCCGCCTGAGCGCCACTGGGCACCACATAGATTTCATCTGTCTTCAGCCCAAAAATATCTTCAAGCATCGCCACTGAATGTTGTTGACCCTTTGGAATTGCACCGTGTTCCATGAGTGTATAAAATATATTGGCGTCAAAGAAACAAACAATACGATACCCTTCAATGCGCAGTTGGTGCGCGATTGCCCCAAGCGGTTGCGCGTTTAAATCATTGTCATGCCCAAAGTGGTAAATATTGCTGCCATCAAAAATGGCCGTTTTTGCATCCAATCGCAGATCACGCATAAATCCCTGACGATCATTGGCCAGTAAGGAATGCATTTTTGGGCGCGTTGCTTTTTTATAATGTTTGTTGGCTTTAAGCTTGCGGTAGACAAACAACCACACCGTAATCAGTGCCGCCACAAGGGCCAGAATGATGTCCCCATTCATTTCGGGGCGCATCAAAAACCACCACATGGGCAGAACAGAAATAGTTGTAAGCAAAGAAAAATTCAGCGTTGTATATATTGTGTTTCGTAACCACGCACCAAAATTTAAACCTGGTTTATTCGGCTTAATTGGTGTTAGCTTGTCGCCTAATGTAATTGGTTTCATACTGGTCATTTAAATATCTTTTACTATACTATAATTTTAAATTACGACTTAATATCAACAGCTTAGCCCTATGTCCTATCTGGGACATTTATCTATTTACCCTTCGCCAACACCGCAAGATCACGCGCAATAATATACGCGCCTTTGATCTTTTTATCATCATTTTCCCAATCACGGCGCACCACGACTTTATTATCTTTAACCTTGGCGGTACCCCTTTGATCTTGTAAAAACGCCACCAGTTTTTCAGGGCTGACAAACTTATTATTACGGAACTGCAAAACAACCCCCTTTGGCCCGCCATCCATCTTAGCAATCCCCGCCGCACGGCACATGCCTTTGATGCGAACGATGCGTAGAAGCATATTAACTTCATCAGGCAGCTTGCCAAAACGGTCGATTAACTCGGCTGCGAAGCCTTCCAGTTCCACCTTCTTGCTCAAACCAGACAAGCGGCGATATAAGCCAAGGCGCACATCCAGATCGGTCACGTATTTCGCAGGGATCAGCACAGGCACACCCAGATTTATCTGCGGCGACCACTGTTCATCTGCATCCGTCAGACCTTCCATTTCGCCTGCCTTCATTTTGGCGATCGCCTCTTCCAGCATCTCTTGATACAGCTCAAAACCAACTTCACGCACATGCCCCGATTGTTCATCGCCCAACAAGTTGCCAGCACCTCGAATATCCATATCCTGTGAGGCCAACATGAACCCTGCCCCCAGACTGTCTAATGACCCCAAAACCCGCAAACGTTTTTCAGCAGTCTTAGTAAGACGTTGACGCGGCTTCGTTGTCAGATACGCATAGGCGCGGGTTTTTGATCGGCCTACACGGCCCCTGATTTGATAAAGCTGTGACAGGCCAAACATATCGGCACGGTGAATTACCATTGTATTAGCCGTAGGAATATCCAACCCGCTTTCCACAATCGTCGTGGCCAGCAGCACATCGTATTTACCGTCATAAAACGCATTCATACGGTCATCCAGATCACCTGCTGGCATCTGACCGTTTGCAACAACATAAGTCAGTTCTGGTAGTTGGTCCTTCAAGAATTGCTCAATGTCAGGCAGGTCTTTAATGCGCGGCACTACATAAAAGCTTTGCCCGCCTCGGTAATGTTCACGCAACAAGGCTTCGCGGATTGTAACACTGTCAAATTCGCTGACATAGGTACGGATAGCAAGCCTATCCACTGGTGGTGTGCCAATAATACTAAGTTCACGCACCCCAGACAAAGACATCTGCAAAGTACGCGGAATTGGCGTGGCTGTCAGGGTTAAAACATGCACATCAGAACGCAGCTGTTTCAGACGTTCTTTGTGATTCACCCCGAAGTGTTGTTCTTCATCGATTACCAATAAACCAAGATTGCTGAACTTGATGTTCTTAGCCAACAAAGCGTGCGTGCCGATAACTATTTCAACCGCCCCATCTGCCATTGCCTGTTTGGTCAGGGCAGCATTCTTAGCCGTCACAAAGCGTGACAGTTGCTTTACCCGAATGCCAGTATTACGAAAGCGTTCTTCAAAAGACTTTGCGTGTTGTCTGGCAAGCAAAGTTGTGGGGGCAACTATCGCCACTTGTGCGCCTGCACTTGCGGCAACATAGGCCGCGCGCAATGCCACTTCTGTCTTACCAAAGCCTACATCACCGCAAACCAACCGGTCCATTGGGCGGCCAGATGCCATATCCTCTAGTACATCCTCAATCGCATTCAACTGATCGTCAGTTTCAGTATACGGGAAACGTGCACAAAAACTATCCCAGTGATCGACAGGGGGGTTCATCACTTCGCCTTTACGCAACATTCGTTCGGCTGCCACACGGATCAGCTTATCCGCCATCTCGCGGATGCGCTCTTTTAGCTTGGCTTTTTTAGCTTGCCATGCACCACCGCCCAGACGATCAAGAAGCCCCTCTTCGTGGCCATAACGGCTAAGCAGTTCTATATTCTCCACAGGAATAAACAGCCGATCATTATTGGCGTATTCCAATAAAATGCAATCATGCGGCGCCCCTGCCGCTGTGACGGTTTCCAACCCTTTATATCGCCCAACCCCGTGATCCAGATGGACCACCAGATCACCCGGAGTTAGGCTGGTGACCTCAGTAAGAAAGTTTTCCGCTTTGCGTTTACGCTTACCCGTGCGGATCAGCCGATCACCCAACACATCTTGTTCAGAAATAACCGTAAGCCCTTTGGCTTCAAACCCGTGTTCCAATGGCCAAACTGCCAGTGACAAACCACCTTTATCAGCCTTTATATCCGACCAATTAGCTATATTTATTGCCCCAACAGTTTCATGGTCTTCCAGCAATCCTGTAAGTCGTTCACGCGCACCATTGGAAAACGACGCAATCAATACATGCCCAGTTTCACGCTTATCTTTGATATGGTCTGCCAATGCTCCAAACAGGCTGATCTGTTCTTGTTGTCTTTCCGGTGCAAAGTTACGCCCAATGCGCCCGCCTGCATCAATCACATTCGGGCCTGAACCTTGCGGTAATACCAAAAGCTGACGGGTTTTGTGGTTACTAAGTGCATTTTCAAACTCAAGGTCATCCAGATAAAGCAATTCGGGTGGGCATGGTTTATAAACGCTATCCATGCGTGATTTAGTGGCTAAAGCTTGTTTGCGAGCATCATACTGATCGGCTACAGACGTCCATCTTGCCAATCGCGCTTGTGTTGTGCGGTCTTCCAGAAACACTGTGGCATTGGGGATGTAATCAAATAAAGTTTCCAACTTCTCATGAAAATAGGGTGTCCAGTGTTCAACACCTTGATATTTTCGCCCGGCACTTATGCTTTCATATAAGGGGTCATCAGTACCAGCCGCACCAAATTCATGGCGGTAATTACCCCTAAACCGTTCGATAGAGGCATCATCTAAAATAACCTCTGAAACAGGCGCTAATTCTATGCGGGTCAATTTTTGTACTGTGCGCTGGGTTTCCACATCAAAGCGGCGTGCCCCATCCAATACATCGCCAAAAAAATCTAACCGTACCGGGCCACTGTCGCCCGGTGGGAATACATCAATCAGACCGCCCCGAATAGCATAATCACCTGGCTCCATCACGGTTGGTGCTTGGGTAAACCCCATACGTGCAAAGAAATTACGCAACTCTTTTTCGTTAACTTGTTTACCTACTGTGGCGGTAAAGCTGGATTGTTTTAGAATGTCGCGTATGGGCACGCGTTGTGTAGCAGCCGCGACAGTCGTTAGTAAAATAAACGGTCGGTCAAACCCATCCGCAAGTGCCGCTAATGTGGCCATTCGAGTGGCGGAAATATCTGCATTGGGTGAGACACGATCATATGGCAGACAATCCCATGCGGGAAAGATAAAAACAGGCAAGTCTGGTGCAAAAAACTTTAGCGCTGTTTGGGTTTGCGCAAGGCGCGTATCATCACGGGCTATATGGAGAACTGGAGCATTTGATTTGATTAGCTGTTCAGCTAACAAACGCGCATCATAACCCTCGGGTGCACCGCCAACAGTTATTAGATTTGGGTTATATATCTTCGTTTCCATTAGACGGAACTACATGAGGTTCCGATGCGCTTCAACTGTTTAAAAGAGTTCCAGATAGGGTCGTAATTCTAAATATCGCGCCCATTGCATAGAGGCAAAAATAAACACAGATGCAAAAGCAACTTTGATCCAGAAATACTTTCTATAAACCTTGCAAAAAGCATCCCAATCACCTTTCTTACTTAATATTTGGTAAGACAACCGCACATCAAAAGCACCTAGAAGAGACATCGGGACGGCTATAAAAAATATAGATTGTAAGACCGTTATGTCGTGTGAAAAACCTAATGTTGTAATGGACGCCAATACAAAACAGACAAACAAGACTAATGTGCTTCCATAAAGATTGAACTCACTGACTACAGATCTTGTATGAATATCCAAAAGGGCCAGCGCATCAGATTTGGCTTGCGCGTCGCCTTTGATAGCACTGCGCATCATGTATTTGGGAATGCCAAATGTCCATTGCAGGCTGCGTAACCAGACAACAATTACAAGTAACCAATACCACGGATTATCGAAGCCGTTCACAATTAATATATCTGGATACATACAAGCCTCATTATCTTTTCTTACCCATAATACGTGGCATTAATGCTGAATCCAATGAACCAAATATATTTTATCTTGAATTTGCATCAAAATTTAGGCAACTCAGTATAAGACAACCGAAAGCACCCCAAATGACCACATATACAGCCCCTTTTCCTGCAAATCGACCACGCCGGCTACGTCGTACTGATTGGATGCGTGATTTGGTACGCGAAAATGTGCTGACTGCAGCAGATTTCATTTGGCCAATTTTTGTGATGGAAGGAACGGATGCATCAGAACCTGTACCTTCTATGCCAGGTGTAGAGCGTTTGACCGTAGACAGGGCCGTTCTTGCGGCGAATGAAGCGGCTAATCTTGGTATTCCTGTAATTGCCTTGTTTCCATATACACCAACGCATTTAAAAACACCTGATTGCGAAGAAGCCTATAATCCTGACAATTTGGTTAATAAGGCCACACGCGCGATTAAGGCAGCAGTCCCTGATATCGGCATCATGCTGGATGTAGCACTTGATCCTTATAACTCCAATGGCCACGATGGCATTGTGCAAGACGGTGTTATTTTAAATGACGAAACCCTGATGGTGTTAGAAAGACAAGCCTTGTGCCATGCCGAAGCGGGTGCAGATATTTTGGGGCCATCGGATATGATGGATGGTCGCATTGGTGTTATTCGACGCGCATTAGAACAAAATGACTTTCCTGATGTGGTTATAATGGCCTATTCTGCTAAGTTTTCTTCTGCTTATTATGGCCCTTTTCGGGATGCTGTCGGGGCAACAGGCGCACTTACTGGGGATAAATCCACATATCAAATGGATGCAGGTAATTCTGATGAAGCCATGCGTATGATTGCACGTGATTTAAGTGAAGGGGCAGATATGGTTATGGTCAAGCCAGGGCAGCCCTATCTTGATATTTGTCAACGTGTGAACACTGAATTCAACGCACCGACGTTCGCTTATCAGGTCAGTGGTGAATATGCGATGATTGAAGCGGCAAGTGCAAATGGCTGGGTTGATCGCGATAAAATAATTGTAGAAAGCCTGATGGCGTTTAAACGTGCGGGTTGTTCAGGTATATTAACTTATTATGCTTTTGAAATAGCTGAAAAATTAGCGAAACCGTACTAAATAACAAGAATTTCAAGCAAAATAGCGCCTATCTTTAGCAAATAGGATGACAGCGTGGTTTAATTGCCTTAAAACAAGGCCAGAATGCGGCATAGACCGTACTGAGCAGGCTTATACAGGAGTATTCCATGGCAAATTGGACCCGGCGGGGTTTTATCGCAACAGCAGGTGCGTCTTTGACGACAGCTTGTGCAGGCGGCACTGAAAGCCGCAAACGTTTTAAAATTGATGCAAATGTAGACTCTGCGTTAACGCAAATGGAAACTGAAGTTCCATTTACAACATCGTTGTTGAATGCAGCAGCAGGCATGTTGGTAATGCCAAAAATCACCAAAGGCGGTTTGATTTTTGGGGGTGCTTACGGCGAAGGATCACTGCTTGTTGGTTCAGCACCCGTCGATTATTATTCAATCGTTGCAGGGTCTTGGGGTTTGCAAATCGGTGTGCAACAAATAGCGCAGGTTATATTCTTTATGGATGAACATTCGCTTTCAAAGTTCCGGGCAAAACCGGGTTGGACTTTGGGTGCAGATCTTGAATATACTTTAATAGATAACGCAAATGCAGCTGGCTTAGACAGTAATACCGTTCGCGATGGCGTATATAGTGTTGTGTTTGGACAGGCAGGCGTTTTGGTTGGTGTGTCATTAGAAGGTTCTAAATACACACGTGTGATTAGATAATAACGACTTAAAACAATTAGTAAGAAGGCGGCATTAATACGCCTTCTTACTAATACTTTAACTTTACCACAACTTTATTTGTTCAGGCGGCGCATTAAGCTGGACGTATCCCAACGCCCACCACCCATTTCTTGTACTTCCGCATAATAGCCATCTACAAGTTTGGTTACTTCAAGGGTCGCACCATTATTTTGTGCTTCATCCAAGCAAATATTCAGGTCTTTACGCATCCAATCAACGGCAAAACCAAAATCAAACTTATCGTCTATCATTGTATAGCCGCGATTGGCCATTTGCCACGAGCCGGCAGCGCCTTTGGAAATCACATCTACAACTGCTTTGCCATCCAAACCTGCTTTTTGCGCAAAGGCCATTCCTTCTGACAGCCCTTGAACCAGACCTGCAATGCAAATTTGGTTAACCATCTTGGTTAACTGGCCAGCACCAGATGCGCCCATCAAACGACTTGCCTGCGCAAAACACATGATAACATCCTCTACACGGGCATAAGCCTGTTCTTCACCACCACACATAACGGTCAATGCGCCGTTTTCGGCACCCGCTTGCCCACCTGAAACAGGTGCATCAATGAATGAAAATCCAGAACTTTCTGCTACTTGAGATAATTCTCGTGCGATGCTGGCTGATACAGTTGTGTGATCAACAAAAACTGCGCCTTGTTTCATTCCCGCAAACGCACCATCTTGCCCTATTGTCACCAAACGCAAATCATCATCATTTCCGACACACGCAAAAACAATATCTTGATCAGATGCGGCTTCTCGCGGTGTTAATGCTTTGGCCCCACCATGCTCGGCGACCCAAGCATCGGCTTTGGTGCTGGTACGGTTATAAACCGTCACATCATGACCTTTTGCCTGTAAATGGCCTGCCATTGGGTATCCCATCACGCCTAGGCCGATAAATGCTACTTTTACCATTGTTTTGATCCTTATTCTGGTGTCGTTTGTATTGCTCCTTCTGACATGGACTGGTAATTGAACGAGGTCAACATCGGAGGTAAGTTTGGCTTTCTTGTTTCGCTGGCTATTGCGTGGGTTTATGGTGATGTTCGGGCTATCAGTTGTGATAGGCTTGATGGCATATTATTTTGCTGTGCGCTCTTTGCCTGATTACAATACGGATTATGAATTTGCGACTATAGATACCCCAATAGAAATTGTGCGTGATAACCACAATGTACCGCACATATTTGGCACATCGGATAGGGATGTATTTTTTGGCTTGGGCTTTAGTCATGCACAAGATCGGTTATGGCAGATGACGATGTTACGCCGAACGGCACAGGGACGTTTATCTGAACTATTTGGGGAACGCACCGCTGATATAGACGAATTCATCCGCCGCCTTGATATTTACGCGCTTGCACAAAACTCTTTTGAATATCAAACCGAAGATACAAAAGTAGCCCTGAACGCCTATGCACAAGGCGTAAACGCTTGGCTAAAGACAGTGAATAAACAGGCTTTGGGGCGTGGTTCACCAGAATTTTTCCTATTTTCCAATTATATATCTCCGTGGGTAGCATCCGATAGTTTGGCCATATTGCGCCTTATGGCATTACAATTAGATGGCAACATGCGTGATGAAATAACACGTGCACAGGTTTCAATCGCAGTTGGCCCAACCTTGGTTAAAGACATCATGCCAGACACACCAGGCGCTGGTATTATAAGTTTGCCTAAACTGTCGCATCTATTTCCAAACCAACAATTTAAGCCCCAGTTTGCTGAAAACACCTATGATCCACTTGATCCTGTAAAGCCATTAGATATGGCGGGTGCATCAAATGCTTGGGCGGCAAACGCCAGTCGCAGTGCTGCGGGCGCGCCTTTGCTGGCAACTGATCCGCATCTTGGCTTAACAGCACCGTCCATTTGGATGTTAGCAAGGCTGGATTTTGTTAATGGCGGTGTCATAGGGGGAACTATCCCAGGTATGCCTATTGTTCTTGCAGGCAGATCAAACGATCTGGCTTGGGGGGCGACCAGTTCATATATGGATAATCTTGATTTATATATTGAAAAGCTAAACCCTTATAACCCTGAAGAATATTTAACCCCGTCCGGTTATAAACCCTTTAAAACCAAAAGCGTTATTCTGACGATCAAAGACGCCCCAAGCCGTACAATCAAATTACGATACACAGATAACGGCCCTGTCATACCGCCCAAACATTATGCATTAGGCACAGTTACACCTGAAGGTCATGTAATATCTTTACGTTGGGCAGCACTTGATATTCAGGACAGGTCGATGTCTGCATCCCTTGCGTTAATGCAATCAAAATCAGTGCTGGAAGCGCGTAATAGCATGCAAGATTTTGCAGCACCTTCCCTAAACATAACATTGGCAGATAAAGACACCATTGCACTTCAAACCGTTGGGCATATGCCTAAGCGTACAATCAATCATGCCAGTAAGGGGCGTATTCCTTCCCAAGGCTGGTTGGCGCAAAACCGTTGGAATGGGTATTTTGAATACTCAGAAAACCCTTATGTCATTAACCCGGAAAGCGGCATTGTTGCCAATACAAACAACAAATTAACTGATGAGGTATTTCCCAAGCATGTCAGTTATACTTGGGGCGATACACAACGTATTAAACGTTTAACCAAACTGCTTAACAACCGCAAAGTTCATACCCGTGAAAGCTTTGTTGAAGCACAAAATGATGTGGTTTCCTATACGGCACGATCACTTTTACCTATAGTTGCAAAAGAGTTATGGTTTACTGGCGTTAAAGCGCCTGCGGGTTCTACAGAGCGGCTACAACAAATCGCGCTAGAGTATTTGGCAGGCTGGAATGGTGAGATGGATCAACATCTACCAGAGCCGCTAATATTTGCTGCATGGATGCGTAATTTGCAAATTAGGCTAGCTTCTGATGAATTAGGGCCACTTGTCGCTAAGTTTGCACGACCTGACCCCTTATTTATAGAACGGGTTTTCCGTGACATTGAAGGGGCTTCACGATGGTGCGATATACGCCCCTCTTCCAAGATAGAAACCTGTACCGATGTGGCCAGAATTGCGTTGGACGACGCACTTTTGGAATTAACAGAAAAATATGGACCACGCATCGACAGTTGGCGTTGGGGACAGGCACACCAAGCCAAACAAGATCACGAAGTATTGGGTAAGGTCACAATTTTAAACTGGTTCACCAACATTCACCAAGATACGGGCGGTGGTGACAATACTTTGCAACGCGCACGTATGTCAGGTACGGGCCCTGAGCCGTATGCAAATATTCACGCAGCAGGTTTTAGGGCCGTTGTAGATTTTTCCGACCCTGATAGCTCTGTCTATATCATATCCACTGGGCAATCTGGCCACCCATTATCAAATCACTATGATGACCTTGCTCAACTTTGGCGGCGTGGCGACTACATTCCTATGTCACTTGATCCTGAGTTGGCGCGAGGCGGTGCAGTGGGAACAACAATGCTAAACCCAAAACCGCAATAGGCACAGGTTTAAATTTTTTGAAACTGTGCCGCTTGTTTTTTGGTCCATGTCACTGTGACGGCAAAACCGATATTAATCTGCTCTTCGCTATCCACCACATTGTGGCTAAACAACCATGCGCGGCGCTTACCTTCGGAAAAAGCTAATTTAACCACTTCTGTTATTGCGGGTTCAGTTAAACTGTTCTCAATCGTAGAAATCAGATCAGTGATACCAGCCCCAGTTAAGGCCGATGTGGTAACAATTTGGTCATTACGATCAGCAGTGGCGCTCAATCCAATACGTGTCTCATTATCAACCACATCAATCTTATTCCATACGGTCAACATTGATTGTTGGGCCTGCTCATCAATACCAAGCTTTTCCAAGATTGCGATAACATCTTTTTCTTGTTCTTCAGTTTCGGGGTGCGAAATATCGCGTACATGCAATATCAAATCAGCATCTAGAACTTCTTCTAATGTCGCGCGAAAGGCCGCGACCAGTTCAGTTGGTAGGTCTGATATGAAACCAACAGTATCGGATAGGATTATATCGCGGCCAGAAGGTAGCTTAACAGCCCGCATGGTAGGATCTAGAGTTGCAAAAAGCATGTCTTTTGCCAAGACAGATGCACCCGTTATATGGTTGAAAATAGTGGATTTTCCTGCGTTCGTATACCCAACCAAAGCCACAATAGGATAAGGAATTTTTTTGCGCGCCTTGCGGTGTAAAGTACGGGTTTTAACAACCTTCGCCAACTGCCGCTTCAAACGCACTATAGCATCATCAATGGCACGTCTATCGGCCTCTAATTGGCTTTCACCAGCACCACCAACAAAACTTAACCCACCTCTTTGACGTTCAAGGTGTGTCCAGCTGCGAACAAGGCGAGTTTTCTGGTATGAAAGTGCGGCTAGATCAACTTGCAAAACACCTTCGCGGGTTGCGGCCCTATCACCAAAAATCTCTAGGATTAATCCAGTTCGGTCTAATACTTTGACGCCCCATTTTTCCTCTAAATTTCGTTGCTGAATTGGTGATACCAATCCGTCGATTATAACCAAACCGATTTCTTCAGCTTCAAAAATCGCCGCCAGCTCTCCTAATTTACCCTTACCGAACAACAGACCCGCTTGTGGTTTCTTTAATGGCACAACCAAATCATGCACCACATCAAGACGCATGGCATGTGCCAACGAAACAGCCTCAGCAAGCGAATTAGCTGCCAAGCGTTGGTTTGAATAATTCCAAATGTCTGGGTGTAATACGCTTACACGGGTCTCTGAAGCGCCTATTCCCCGTCTCCATCATATAATACAACGGGTTGCGCAGGCATGATGGTAGAAACAGCGTGCTTATATACCAGTTGTGATTGGCCATCACGGCGCAATAATATGCAAAAATTGTCAAACCAAGTAATAACACCTTGAAGTTTAACACCATTGATTAAAAAGACAGTTACAGAGTTTTTTTCTTTACGAACATTATTCAGGAATGCATCCTGCAAGTTTGCTTTATCGGCAGCCATTTGTCCCAGCTTTCGTTATTGGCCCACATTTGCGCGAGCAGTTTCTTTTTATCGGGGTGATACTAGACACCAATTTCGGATTATCCATAGCAAACACACCATTTTTTTACAGTTTTGACATTAAATTTACCTTTAACGCCAATAATTTGGATTAAAAAGGGCAATTACGGCAACAGTTTCCAATCGGCCAAGAATCATTGCCACACATAAAATACTTTTAGCCGCATCAGATAATTGGGCGTAACTGGCCGCCCCCTCGATGGAAATATAGATTAAGGGGCCACATGTACTAAGCCCTGCAACTGCAAAAGAAAGTGCTTCTACAAAATTTAAACCCGTTAACGATAGTAACAACATTATCATTGCAAGCGTCATGACAAATACCATCAAGAAAATCCACGCGATAAATGCCCCTTCTCGACGAATAGAGCGGCCCCTTTGCCCTGCCCCACCTACAGAACTGGGGTAGCTTAGGCGCTCCATTTCGCGCAGCCCGTGTTTATAAAGTGCGTAAACACGCAAAAGCTTAATGCCGCCAGCTGTTGTTGCCACACCCCCGCCAAGTGCCGCTAAGCCGATAAATATTAAACCTGGCGTATTTAAACCTGACCAGCTTTGCGAGGTTGCCCATAACTGACTTTCAAAGCCCGTTGTAGTAAGAAAGGATAATACGGTAAACATACTACCCCAAAATGACTGAAAGGCAGAAAGGCTGTCAGCTTGATCGTTTATTTCAATCGCCCCTGTCCAATGTCGAATAAACAACAAAAGCGGGATAAGACATACGCATAACAAAGCTTGTGTTATCTCTTTGTCATGCTTGATTGTGCGCCAGCTTTCTTGTTCACGACCCGGTAAAAATGTATTTCGGGAAACGGCAAAAAACAAAAACAAAAACAAAGCCGCTTCAACCATCATTCCACCTTGCGCACCGGACAACCCGCCAACAGGTGAAATGCCGCTGGTAGAAAGTACGGCCATCGCATGGGAAACAGCAACCAAACTGCGCTCGCCCAATACAATCAGTACAAGTGATAAAACTGTTGTCAGCAATAGGTAAACTGGAAATATTTGCCCCGCGAATTTATTGATCCTATCCGTGACTTCTGCCTTTTGTATTTGTGACAAAGCCGCTTTGCGATGCCTTTGTAATGCGTAAATCTCAAACCCCCCCATATTAAGCGGGGCAAATATTGCCATTGCGACAACCAATATCATAAAGCCCCCAAGCCAACCGACCAAAGCGCGCCATAAATGCAGTGGTTCAGAGATGGACTTTGGGTCGTCAAAAAGAGTGGCCCCAGTGGTTGTAAGGCTGGATAACATTTCAAAATAGGCTTGAAAAAATGTAATGGATTTGACCAAATGCGCAAAAGGCATTGCCAGAAATATTGGTAAGATCACATATGCGCCGAGCATTGTAATAAGGTGCGTCCCCGCCGATGTACCCTTATCCTGTTTGCGCGATGCAACCCCTACAATGGATGTAATAATGCCAAGCAACATTGAGTTGTAGAAAAACGTACGCGCCGTCAACCAATCCTCTATACGAATAGCGTGAAGCATCGGAATTAGCATTGCGATGCATGATAGCCCCATGAGGACTACAAAGAATGGATAATCGTCTAATAGTTTCATACGATTAGAAAAAATCTACTTGAACTTGAAACAGTGTTTCAACTTGTGCCACATCCTTAGCAAGGCAAAAAATTACCACTGTATCGCCATCGTCTATTTTTGTATCCCCATTAGGGCGAATAATTTTTGTTCCTTTTTGCAAGGCCCCAAGCAATGCCCCGTCAGGAAAATCAATATCGCGTACTTTCATACCTGCAATGGGCGAGCTGTTCAAAACTTGTGCTTCAATAACTTCCGCTTCGGCATCCCCTATTGAGTAAACTTCCTTAACGCGACCATGACGGATATGGCGTAGAATTGACGACACAGTTGTTGATCGGGGGTTGATAAAAGCATCAATTCCCAAAGGATCTTTTAATTCAGTCAAGGACGGGTCGTTCACCAACGCCACAGTCATTGCTACCCCCGCAGCTTTGGCACGCGTACATCCCAACAAATTGGTTTTGTCGTCAGACGTTAAAGCTAAAACCGCATCAGCCTGTTCTATATTTGCTTCTTCCAACAGTTCCATATCCAGACCATCCCCGTGCAATACGATTGTACGCATCAAGGCATCAGCTGCATTTTCTGCACATTCACGGTTTTTCTCAATCATCTTAACACGAATACGGTCACCACTTTGCTCTAGGGTGGTTGCCACCCTTAAACCTACGTTACCGCCGCCCAAGATAATAATACGTTCGCGTTTTTTGACCGTTTTGCCAAATATCTCCAACCCACGGGCTAAATCTTCACTATGTATAACGATGTATATCTGGTCATTCACAAACAGTTGGTCATCTGCTTTCGGGGTGAATAAACGACCAGCACGCCTTATCCCCACAACAACTGCACGCAATGTAGAAAATAATTCGGTAAGCTGTCGCAAAGGTGTGCTTAATACGGGGCAGTTTTCATCCAGCTCAATTCCGATTAATTGTGCCTGCCCATCCAAAAACGGTTCTGTATCAAAGGTGCACGGCGATTCAATTTGTTGTAGCGCGGTTTTTGCGACTTCCAGTTCAGGCGAAATAACCACATCAATCGGTAAGTGATCGCGTTGATATAGATCTGAATAAATCACATCCAAATAAGACTGCGCCCGTAGGCGCGCAATTTTACGCGGGATCGAGAAAACCGAATGGGCAACCTGACACGTAACCATATTCACTTCGTCAGAAAATGTAGCGGCGATAATCATGTCTGCATCATTCGCCCCAGCACGGGCTAAAACATCTGGATATGATGCAAATCCCGTTACACCGCCCACATCAAGCGTGTCTGTGGCACGCGTAACAAGTTCAGCGTTATTATCCACAACAGTCACATCGTTACGTTCTGATGACAGGTGGCGGGCAATTTGCCAGCCAACTTGGCCTGCACCACATATGATAACCTTCATACCAGCCTCCTGGTTAAATCACGCCCGAAAGCGTTCAATCGCATTTATTGGCAAATTCAGATAGATAGGTCAATCGTTAACCATCCAGTGAATCATCTTCAATCTCGGCCACGCGGGCACCTGATTTATTTGTTGTTACCACATTAAGAGATTTTAGCTTACGGTGAAGCGCCGACCTTTCCATACCAACAAAGTTTGCAGTCTTAGATATATTGCCGCCAAACCGATTGATTTGCGCCATTAAATAATCGCGCTCAAACATTTCACGTGCCTCACGAAGTGGCAGCATTGCAAAAGTTTTCTGGGACGGACCAGTTTCATCTTCTGAGACAACATTATTTGGTAACTCTGCGGGTGTTATATCCCCCGTATCTGCCCCTAGAATTAAGACACGTTCTATAATATTTCGTAATTGGCGCACATTTCCAGGCCATGCCATTGTTTGCAACATTGCAGAGGTTTCTTCTGACAGACGGCGCAAGGGAAGCCCTTGAGTTTTATGTAGTTCGTCAATGAAGTGGCCAGCTATTAAGGGAATATCTTCCCGTCGATCTTCTAGTGACGGCACTTCTACAGGCACAACATTCAGCCGATGGTACAATTCTTCACGAAACGCGCCTGACTTAATTTCAGATTGTAAGTCTCTGTTTGTTGCGGATATCACGCGCATATCGATACGCACCATGTCTGACCCGCCAACACGTGTGAATTGCTGATCCACTAAAACCCGTAGGATTTTTGATTGCGTTCCGATTGGCATATCGGCAATTTCATCAAAAAACACAAAACCGCCGTGCCCCTGCTCTAACAAACCTGGTTCATGCCCGCGTTCCGCACTTTCACGGCCAAATAAAACCTCTTCCATGCGTTCAGACTCAATCGTGGCAGAATTAACTGATATAAAAGGCGCCTTGGCACGATCAGAATTTGCATGAATATATCTAGCTGCAACTTCTTTACCTGCCCCCGAAGGGCCAGTTAACATAACACGCGCATTGGTCTTTGTGATTTTATCTAATTGTGCTTTCAACGCCTTAAATACAACACTGTTACCAACCATAGTTGACGATGTTACATCGCGAACTTTCAGGGCTGCATTTTCACGGCGCAGGCGTGATGTTTCCATTGCGCGTGATATAACAACCATCAGCTGGTCAATATTAAACGGCTTTTGAATAAAATCATACGCGCCTTGTTTTATAGCAGCGACTGCAATTTCAATATTTCCGTGACCCGAAATAATTACAATAGGAATGTCTGGGTTATCACGACGCACAGTTTTTAATATATCAATGCCATCCAACTTACTTTCTTTTAACCAAATATCCAATATTATCAAATCAGGCGCTTCTATATTAATCTCACCAAAGGCCTGATCTGAATTGGCAGCAAGTCGTGTTGTATAGCCTTCATCCACAAGAATATCAGAGACCAATTCACGAATGTCCTTTTCGTCGTCTACTACTAAAATATCGCCCATATTATTTCCTTTTGGCTTCATGCCACTTTTGTTTTTATTACTTTGTTATACTTTTGACTTTGTGCTGGCAGCACAATACGTGCCGTCGCACCAATATGTGTATTATTATCAAACATCGGGGCATCCAATAACTCTAATGTCCCGCCATGTTCTTCGATTATTTTTTTTACGATTGGCAACCCAAGGCCTGTACCGCTTTCACGATTGGTTACATACGGCTCAAACAGACGTGACCTTTGTTCTTGCGGTAGGCCAATACCATTATCTTGAATTTGAACAATCGTAGCATGCCCAGTTTCTTCTATATTTATACGTATTTCGGGTGCAAACCCAGTTTCGCCTTGCTTTTCTATATAACTGTCGATCGCCTCGCCTGCATTTTTGATAAGATTTGTCAGTGCTTGGGAAATCATTGTGCTATCTAATTCCAACATTACATCAGCTTTAGTATTTTCAAGCTTTATATCAATATCTTGTCGTGCATTTCTTTGTAATAAAACCGCATCATCAACGAGTTTTGACAGGTTTTCCATCTTGCGCTCAGGCTCTGGCATGCGTGCAAATTTAGAAAACTCATCAACAATACGGCGTAAATCGTTTGTCTGGCGGATGATGACATTTGTATATTGTTCCAACATCTCAGAGTTTTCACCCACCAGTGGTGCAAATTTACGCTGCATACGTTCAGCAGATAATTGTATCGGTGTTAAAGGGTTTTTAATTTCATGTGCAATACGCCTGGCCACATCACCCCATGCAGCCATGCGTTGTGCCGAAACAAGATCGGTCACATCATCAAATGTCACAACATAGCCTTCAAGTATTTCACCGTCAGTAATTCGTGCCGCAATACGAACCAGTAATATTTCCGCATTCCCTGCCCGTGTCAGGTTAATTTCATCTTGGCGTGACAGGTGGGATTTTTCTTGGCTTTGAATAAACAGCGGCGCAAATTCGGGCACAACTTTCGATAATGGCAACCCTAATACTTTATCTTTTTCCACTTCCAACAAACGAGATGCGGCCGCATTTAAAACTTCAATATCACCTTCTGGGTTCAAACCGATTACACCTGTTGAAACGCCTGTCAGGACACTGTCAAACAAACGGCGACGTTTTTCAGTACGTTCATTAACATCAATCATATCATCACGCTGGCGCTTAACCTGTTGCGTCATGCGGTTAAAAATCCGGCCCAGCATAGCTATTTCATCATCCCCAGCTTCTTCTTTTACTCGCACAGTCAAATCACCCGCCCCAACCCGCTGAGCAGCCCCTGCTAATTTTCCGACAGGGCGCGCAAGACGTTCTGCAAACCATAAGCCAAGCCAAATCGCTGATAATATAACAAAGAATGCAAAGCCTAAGTAAATCAAACCAAGGTCAAACAACATTTTACCCCGTTCACTTTCCAACTGGTTATAAAGTGCTGCGGTTTCTTTAGTTTCATCAAGTAGTGTTAGAATTTTACCGTCAACAGTTCTGGAAACCAGCAAATAATGGTCTAGATAATTTGGCAATTTCAACAATGCGCGAAATTCATTATTATCCCAATCCTGAATGATAATCGTATCACCAGTATCGGCCTGTTTTATATCTGCCGCTGTGGGCGCTTCAAAATCAAACAGATAGCTTCGATCACCCCTTGCAACCAATTCAGATGCACTGTCGATTACATAGGCCTCTTTTAAGCCGCGTTGAACCAATGACTGGCCCTGAATAACGCTGTCACGAATATCGCCCCTGTCAATCAAGGGAAAACGATGTTTTTGTTTTACAAGAAAGCCGCCAAGAAAAACAACATCTTCTATCAAATCATCGCGTTGTTCAGCTTCATAGGCTTGTGCCGCTGATAGGGACGATCCTACCACATCATGAACCCGCTCTGAAAACCAACCTTCGATACCGATATTCAAAGTTACCGTCGCAAATACCGCGACAAGCACAGTTGGGACAAATGCCACCAATGCAAAAACGCCACTAAGACGCAAGTGTAAGCGAGAACCGGCGGATTTAGCACGTCTGGCGGCAACCATCTGCATGATGCGGCGGGCTACCAGTGCAACAATTACCAAAACATATACAAAATCAGACAGTAATATGCCCCGAAACAAGCTAGGGGAAATTTGATTTCCAAACCTGTTCAAAAGAAAAACTGTAATGAAAAGCAGCAATGGCCCAAGTGCGACCAAAGCAAGCGTTAAAGCGTTTTGTACTTTTCTACGTTTGCGCCACACATTTAGCCGATTTAACTTCATTAAAAGTGGAATGCGTCCCATTCTGCCCGAGTCGTTTCCTATGCTTAGTATCACTGTGGCAGTTTTACATCATTTTTTTGGTTCGTGTAACCATTATATCAAGGTCACGTATCTTTTTTCGTAAAGTATTTCGATTAAGGCCCAATAACTCTGCCGCTTTAATCTGATTACCGCGTGTTGCAGACAACGTTAATGCAACCAAAGGCAGCTCAATTTCTCGTAAAATGCGGTTATAAAGCCCAGGTGGGGGTAATTGATCGCCATGTAGATCAAAATACCGCCTTAAGTGTGCTTCAACCGATGTAGATAGCTTATCACCGTTAAGAGGTATGTTGCCTACCGAAGTTTTGGGGGCTTGTTGCATCACCTGTTCGATAAACTTATAGGTGATCTCATCTTCTGGGCATAAAACTACAACACGTTGTACAAAATTACTTAACTCGCGTACATTTCCGGGCCATAATGCGCTACGCATATGCTCTAACGCTTTGTTTGAAATAGTTTTATGTTTCTGCCCTTCTGCTGCAATCACTTGCAAGAAGTGCAATGTCAGTTCTGAAATATCATCCATTCTGTCACGCAATGGGGGCAATGAAAACGGCATGACGCTTAATCTGTAAAACAAATCTTCCCGAAACAAACCTTCATTCACCAAACTTGCCAATGGTTTTTGGGTTGAGGAAATAAATCGCAAATTCTTTTCTTGAACCATCGGGGATTGCATCAAATCTAACAATCGTAATTGCGTATCTGTAGGCATTTCCGAAATTTCATCCAGATAAACTGTTGCCCCACTTGGAATTTGAACTTCATCTTGCAAAGATGATTCGATCATTTGCGCACTCGTTGTTGCTGAAGGAAACGTAATCATTGGTGCATTTGAACGATTACCAAGTTGGTGCAAAATACTTGTAATTAAATTCTTACCTGTCCCGCTTTCCCCTGTTATCATCACATTAAGGTCAGTGTTTAGTATCCGTGCAATAATGCGATACACGTCTTGCATTGCAGGTGAACTGCCTACAAGTGGTAAACCTTTGCCATCTTTTGTTGATGCGGGATTTGACAATGATGGGGTGTTTGATTGATTTAATGCGCGACTTACTTTTGATAGAAGTTCTTTTAAATCAAATGGTTTTGGCAAATAATCATACGCACCTTGTTCTGATGCCTTGATCGCCGTCATAACCGTATTTTGCGCAGATATTATGATAACAGGCAGATTGGGGCGTTTGCGTTGAATTTTCGGCAATAAATCCAATCCATTTCCGTCTGGCATCATAACATCGGATATAACCGCATCGCCTTCACCCTCTTCAATCCACCGCCACAGCGTAGATACACTACCAGTAGAACGCACTTTGCACCCAGCACGTGTCAATGCTTGGGTTAAGACCGTTCGAATTGTGCGGTCATCATCTGCAACTATTACTGTGCCATCCATTATCCAAATTCCTTTTTTGCACGCCAAACAGGTAAGCGAACTGAAAATACTGTTTTGCCCGTTGTGCTGGCACATTCCACCAGACCACCATGGGCGGCTATAATCTTAGACACCAATGGCAAACCCAGACCTGTGCCGTTGGATTTCGAAGTCACGAAAGGATCAAAAACCTCACCTATAAGTAGCTCAGGAATACCTATTCCATTATCAATAACCTCTATCAGAAGTGGTAAATTCTGCGTTCTATTGCCTTGCATGGCCAATTTCACACCAGAATTGTATGAAGTGCGAAGCTTGATTACACCTCTGTTTTTACTAACCGCTTCTGCGGCATTCTTGATAAGGTTTTGAAATACCTGAAGTAATTGATCTGCATCGCCAGATGCATCGGGCAATGATGGGTCATATTCGACACTAAAACTAACATCTGCCGCATATCCCGCCATAGCCGCACGTTGGGCGCGGTCAAGAATGTCGTGAATGTTAACTGGCTTTGCTTCCATTGGGCGTTGATCGCCAAAATGTTCAACACGATCAACAAGTTGACCAATACGCTTTGCTTCTTGCTCTATCATTTCTGCAAGTTCAATATCTTCTCCCTTGGCATTCATCGCCAATAGTTGTGCAGCCCCTGAAATTCCCGCCAAAGGGTTTCGTATCTCATGCGCCAACATTGCAGCCATTGCAGTAACCGATCTGGCTGCAGATAAGTTTGTTAAAGATTGACTCATTTTTTGCGCAACACCTGTTGGTTGCACCACCATAAGAAGCTCAGTTTGTGTTGGGTTCAGAAAGCTTACATAGACGTTGCCACATATTAAAGGTTTACCCACGACTGCCACATCAATGTTATATTGGGTTACCGAGCCCGTATCCTTAATAGCTTGCTTGACTGTGCTAACCAAAATGGAATTTTCGTGGAAAAAATTAGCAATATCTTTTGATATCATCTGCTTTTGCGAGGTGGCTATTAGTTGTTCAGCCGAAGCATTTACATGAAGTATTTTACAGTCAGAACCTAGAACAAATGCAGGAAATGGTAACGCACCCCATATGTTTTCATAGGTGTTATAGGTCATGCGGCAACCGCTTTATCTGTATCAAGTTGCGCAATTAACTTCAGCACATTATCAGTATTTTTTTCAGTTTGAATAGCGCGGCGCAATTCGCGAGAGGTGCCAAGATCATCCATATACCACCCCATGTGTTTACGCGCGACCTTACCGCCTAATACATCCCCGTAAAACTTTAACATTGAAATGTAATGATTTGATATTAAAGTAATTAGTTCACTACCAAATGGAATATTAGGGGCCTTGCATCCAAAAATATCATGTGCAATTTGTGCTAAAGCCCACGGCCTACCTTGCGCCCCACGCCCAACCATAACACCATCTGCACCAGATAGTTTTAACGCCAGTTTTGCACTATCCGTGTCAACAATATCACCGTTGGCAATCACGGGTATTGTAACCACATCCTTTACACCTGCAATCGCGGCCCAATCGGCATAGCCTTTATAAAACTGGCATCTTGTGCGGCCATGTATAGTCACCATTTTAATGCCTGCCTCTTCGGCACGTTTTGCCAAATAAGGTGCGTTCAACATCTCATCGTCCCAACCTAGTCGGGTTTTTAGAGTTACGGGCACATCAACCGCATCAATCACAGCTTCAATCAGTGATAAAGCAAAGTCTGGGGTTTTCATTAATGCAGAGCCAGATAACCCGTTTGTAACAGTTTTAGCAGGGCACCCCATATTAATATCGATGATTTTTGCACCATTATCGGCACACATTTTGGCACATTCGGACATCCAGTAAGCATCACGCCCAGCAATCTGCACGGATGTATTTTGTGCCTCAAACCCAAGTTCTGCACGCGCACGTGTATTGGGATGTGCTTGCACCATTTCTTGTGAAGCAATCATCTCTGACACAACTAAACCCGCCCCAAAACCAGATACAAGGTTACGAAACGGTAAATCTGTGATACCAGCTAAGGGAGCTAAAAAAACCGCAGGCGTTAGTGCCTTATTATCAATCAATATAGAGGTCATGCCTAATCCTTATGCAAATAGATCGTTAAACCTGATCGCTTGGTACATCAATACTTGGTTATGGTAAAAGTCGAAAACTTGCATAATAAAACAGCATACACATAATAATGCCGATAAAACGTACAGGATTAATTATAGCCGCAGGGCGCGGTACACGTGCAGGGGGCAGTAAGCCCAAGCAATATCGCACCCTTGCAGGCGAGCCTATATTGCGCCACACAATTCGCGCTATATTGGCAAGTGATCGCATAGATGCAGTGCAAGTTGTCGTTCATCCAGATGATATAGAGCATTATAATCAGTGTATTAACGGCATTAACGACAACCGAATTAAGTCACCTGCTTTTGGTGCTGATACGCGTAGTAAATCTGTATTTAACGGTTTACGCGCCTGTTCTGGTGAATTGGTCTTTATTCATGACGGCGCGCGACCCCTACTGCCGCTGGAGGCACTTGAACGCATTATAGATAGTATGGATAGCAATCGCGCCGCATTTCTTGCCATGCCAGTGACCGATGCACTTTGGAAAGTTACCGATGGGCAGGCCATTAGCGCATTACCGCGTGATACAGTTTGGCGCGGACAAACCCCGCAAGCCTTTTATTTAAACGATATATTGGCGGCACATGAGGCAGCTAAACAATCTGCGGACGATGATGTGGCACTTGCACGCCTTGCAGGGATTGATGTTGTTAGCGTATTAGGTTCTGAATTAAATATGAAAATAACACAACCACAAGATTTTGCCTTAGCAGAACGGTTGTTGGGAAATACAATGGATATACGTGTAGGAAACGGGTTTGATGTACATAAATTAGAGGATGGCGATCACGTAATAATTTGTGGCGTTAACATTCCCTTTAATCAAAGCCTTATTGGGCATTCCGATGCCGATGTGGGAATGCACGCAATAACCGACGCTATTTTCGGTGCGATTGCACAAGGTGACATTGGTCAATGGTTTCCGCCAAGTGACATGCAATGGAAAGGTGCCACTTCTGACATCTTCCTTAAGAAGGCCGTAGAAGTTGCTGCATCTAAAGGATTTAAAATATTTAATATCGATTGCACAATACTGTGCGAACAGCCAAAAATTGGCCCACATTCAAAAGCTATGCGCCAAGCCTTAACACAAATCACAGGGGTAGATGTTGATCGCATTAGCGTCAAAGCAACCACGACAGAAACATTAGGGTTTACAGGTCGCGGCGAAGGTATTGCCGCGCAAGCCACAGCAACATTGGTGAAGTCATGAGTAAAATAATCGCAACATTTTTCTATACAGGATTGCTACCCAAAGCACCTGGAACTTGGGGGTCATTAGCCGCCCTGCCTTTTGCCGTTATTTTGCATAATTGCGGCGGGTTTAACGCACTTTTACTGGCGTCAATAATCGTATTTTTCATCGGTTGGTGGGCAACGATAAAAGAAACGGCTGGCAAAGATAACCACGATCCGGGTGAGATTGTAATTGATGAAGTTGCAGGGCAATGGATAACTCTTTTACCTTCGTCTTACATGTTCACACGTCACGACCTGCCGATGATATGGCCTGCTTTAGTTGCCGGTTTCATCTTTTTTAGGCTGTTTGATATTTTCAAACCATGGCCGATTAGTTGGGCCGATAATAAAGAAACAGCATTTGGTGTTATGCTGGATGATGTTCTGGCGGGTATTTTTGCAGCCATTGCAACAATTCTATCGGCAGGCATATATCACGGGGTGATTGCATAATGAACGCTTTGGCACGTCAGATACTTTCGGCATGTCGGGCGCAAAGTTGGACGGTAACCACAGCCGAAAGCTGCACAGGCGGCATGGTGGCCACCGCCCTTACAGAAATTGCGGGATCATCTGACGTCTTTAACCGTGGGTACGTCACGTATTCCAACACCGCCAAAATTGAAATGTTAGGTGTTTCACAATCCACACTTAACGATTTTGGCGCAGTATCAGAACAAGTAGCAAAAGAGATGGCGCAAGCGGCATTAAGCAAAGCAAATGCAGATATTGCGGTATCAATCACCGGTATTGCGGGCCCAGGCCCATCTGAACATAAACCCGAAGGGCGTGTTTGCTTTGGCTTGGCACAAAAAAGCAAAATAACAGCAACAACCACAGTAGAGTTTGAGGCTGTTGGCCGCTCAAATGTGCGAGCCAAGTCCACAGATTATGCACTTAATCTTATTCTGAACGCCGCTAAATAAACCTCATTCAGCATTCATTTTATGCGTAATTTTTAATCCCTTTGTGATTTTTCTGCCTAAAACTTAACCAAGATTAATATTCGCGTGAATTTGCATTGAATTAAACTTTCGGTACAAACACCGCCCGGTTTGGCACTATTTTATGGCGGCTTGGTTCGTGCGCGAAACGTGCTTTCGGTTTTAACACATTGTTTTGCCATAGCATGCCTGATGTCAATTCTTTGGCTTGTAGCAGGCTATTCAATCGCTTTTGGTGAAGCCAATGCTTATTGGGGTGGTTTGAGTAAGATGTTCCTGACAGACGTCAGCCCCGATAGCTTATTTGGTACAATCCCTGAAATTTTATTTTTCGCTTTTCAAATGACTTTCGCAATCATCACCCCTGCATTAATTGTCGGGGCTTATGTAGAACGCATCAGTTTCGCCTTTATAATGGTATTTTCGGGCTTATGGATGCTATTGGTCTATGCCCCAGTAACCCATTGGATATGGGGTGGTGGATTGCTTGCAGGTGCTGAATGGTCCTTATTTGAAAATGGCGTCAACGATTTTGCAGGCGGCATTGTTGTGCATGAAACAGCGGGACTTGCCGCTTTGGTAGTAGCTGCCGTATTAGGTGGCCGCCGCAATAAAAATGTACCACCGCATAACCCTGGCTATGTCATGATTGGGGCATCAATGCTTTGGGTCGGTTGGTTTGGCTTTAACGGCGGGTCGGTACTTGCAGCAGACGGAACTGCGGCAATGGCGTTGACGGTCACACATATTTCGGCCGGAACAGCATCCCTTACATGGGTTGCCTATGAGCGCATCAAATACGGCAAAGCATCTATGGTTGGTATGGTAACGGGCACGATTGCGGGCCTTGCATCTATCACGCCTGCATCAGGATCAGTAAACCCAATGGAGGCTATGCTAATAGGCGCAATCGCGGGCGTGTTATGCCAAGAAATGTGCGGTTTAATTAAATCAGTGCTAAAAATCGACGACACCTTGGATGTGTTCGCAGTACACGGTGTTGGTGGCATATTCGGTATCATCATGTTGGCCGTCTTGGGATATGCAGACTGGGTAGCGCAACTTGGCGGTATCGCCGTTGTTGGTGTCTTCACTGTAGTGGTTACATATGCGCTAGTCAAAATTGTGGCGCTAATCTTCCCAATACGTGTTTCTCACGAAGATGAGATTACAGGCCTTGACCTTACTGCTCACGGCGAACGCGCATACGATCACTCTTCATAAAGAAAAGACTAACAGTAACTCCCAATCGAGAGCATTAAAAATGATGTGACCCAAATAGCACAAGTTGACGTAAAGGAATCTTTACACTAGAAGTTTCAAAACCTGTACTATTTCAAAGTTAGTACCAGTGGTCTTATTGGGTGTATGTTCCATTGTTAAATTGAATAATCAATTTGGGGGACACTATGCTTAATAAGATTTGTTGCGGAAAACTATCCATTTTAACGGTAACATTAGGGCTGTTAACCACAATAGGCATCCCCAATAAAGTATATGCCCAAAGCACGTCACCCGGATGTTCAGCTTTGGCTGGCGGGGTGTTTGACCAAACTGTTCCAGCTGGCGGTATCGGCACCACGATGAGTGGATCTTTCAATTTTAATGCTGGCGATGATATTCGGGTTAGAATTACTGACGCAACCAACTCACTGTTTCTTATTGATAGCAATACTATTTTCAGCGGTGAAACTGGGTCGCAAACCAAAGCATTCACTGTAACCACTACTGGGCCTCTTTTTATCGTGTCCGATATCCAAGGTTTGCCCGGCTCAACCGCTTCAATTACAACAGCATGTAAGCCAGGTGCCACTGGAGGCACTGGTGGTGGGGGCACAACAACCGCAGCTGCTGTAGATAAGGCCGCGGCAGTAGATGCAGCCGTTGACGCGCTTGATGTTGCGCGACCAAGCACGAAGCCGGGGGACTTACCATCACGGTTTTCAAGTTCAGAGCAAAAGCTACCACAGACAGTGAAAGGTTTGTTAAAGCAGCTTGCCATAATTGAAGGGATATCCAACAAATCCATTGTAGATTTTGAAGATTATGTATTGGAAACGTTTAAGATCAAACCAGATGATATCGGCTTCGCTCTAATTTTTTCAAATTTTCGCGTCTCATTGGAAAATGCCAGAACTAACAATCTCAATGCATTAGAGGTAGCCGCTGAATTTGAAAAAAACGTAGTTGATTATGCAAATTCTAAATTACCTGCAAATGCACCAAAATATACTATGCAAGATGCTGCCTTACATCTAATTCTAAAGGCTACAAATGTTTTATCGTGGGATGAAGAGCGCAAAAGGTTACGGGGACTTATTGCTAGAGAAGGTTTCATCGATCTGGCAAATGAGCCAAAGGTTAACCGTCGCGCAACCATTCCACTTAGCTTCATCGGAAACAATAATGGATCAGTGCAATTCTCAAGCAAAGGTATCGAGGTCGGTAACAACGGCAACACATGGCTTTGGACCCGTGGGCAATACAGCGTCCTGACAGGCGCGCAATCACGTGATGGGTATACAGCAAATATTCAGGTTGGCCTTGTTCGTACGCTTGGGGATAGCACGGATTTTGGTATTTATGGCTCATTTACAAAAGGTGACACCTCTACAACAGGCCCTAACATTACGGTAGACACCCAAGCATTTGGGTTGGGTACATACCTTAATTTTGATTTACAAAATGCTATTTAGGCGGAATTTCAACCTATTTTGAACGATCCAGCAATGACAGCAACGCGTCTGGCACCACTGCATCTTTTGATCGTGATTATATGTCGATTGATGCTGAGCTGTCGCGCACTATGCGATCTGGGAAATGGACAATAGTACCTTCTGTCAGCATTGGTATTGCTAGATCTGTACGAGATGGTTTCACTGATAGTGGCGGCACTACAGTTTTAAAAAACAGCGAAACATTTGCTACTGGCGATGCTGAAATAGATTTTTCCAGCGCCTATGGCATATCTTGGGATAGTGTAAAAAATGCTACGTTTTCAGGCGGCTTTGGCCTCTCTTACAACGGACGTTCAGATAGAAACTTCACAAGCGGCGCATCTTTGGACATTGGATCAGTATCTGGGAAAATTGATGCAGGTACCAAGATGGTATATAAGAACGGTTCAACCTTAGATTTACGTATGGGTGCGAATGGACTTGGGGTGGATACTCGGTCAATCTTCGGCGCCATCATGTATAGTATGAAGTTTTAATCAGGCGGGTTTGGAATCGATAAATATTTCTCTTCAGGAATATAGACGATACCCTTTATACCCAATAAATCACGATCCAATTCTGTTAAATCTGCAATCGCTTTAGCCACTGCATCAAATACCTTATCCTGTTCTACACCAAATGCAGATATATAAGGTAATGAAGGGGTGGGCTCTGTCCATTCCAACACGCGTAACTGATTGGCAAAACCTTCATATTCACAAATCAACCGCCAAGTAACTGCATCAAGTGAGGCTATATCTGCCTGCCCCTCAGCCACAGCTTTTGCCGATAGTATATGTTGCTGGGAATGTAGGCGATTTTCAAACCAAAAACCAAGCGGGCGTAAATGGTTAAAAGGTGCAGCATACCCCGATTGGGAAATCGTTTGGTTATAGGCAAAAACAGCATCTTTATAGGCGTATATATCCTGACGTGGATCATTCTTTCGCACAACAATAGCACTTCGGTAATAACCGCTTGGGCAATCGTCCAAACCAAAATCAGGTGTACCTATTAAGGTTACTTTACCATGCAGGCGGGTTCTATATGGCATACCGCAAGTTTGGCTTAAAACCAAATTAGGGTCTAACCAAACCGAAAATTCTTCTGCGTCTTGCAAAAGGTCAGCGGGGCTGTTGATACCAACATCAGAAAGGTGATGTCGTATCAATGCCCAATACCTGCTATGTGCGCCTTCCAGTTCAGGTCGGCAATACATCATTAAATTCGCTATCATTGAATAATCTGCCTTATGTGTTGCAGCATGTTGATTGCACAACAGAAGTGCGGCACATGCAAGATGAGGTGATGTTTATATCCGTTTTAGCCATCGCTTCGGATAATTGCACTTCATAGATAGGCAATTCTTCAACCGCGTCGCGGTGGTGCAAACATTCTACTAAACCATGCAAAGCCCAAACATTTCGGGGATGTTGTGAACACCGTTGTAAATTAGAATTTAACCCAAGGTCAGTTCGGTAAACCTCTTCTGCCTCAACGTAGTGCACTTGTTCCATCAGCAATGCCGCCAATGCGTGGCGCGGTGGGTGCATCCATGCCCATGGCTCGGAATAAGCGAGCTTGTCATTACGGTCGACACTTTCGCGTAAATGTTCATACGCAATAGTATAATTGCCCATGTGATATTCCAATTCACCGTCCAGCATTTTTTCCGCTATACCAAGCATAACCACAGCGTTATTGTTGAAAAACTTGCGGTCACTGGGAATACGACGCAGCGTTTCATGAAATAGCGCGCGTTGTTCTTTGGCTGCATCAAATTGCTTAAGGGCTGCATATGCCACGCCTTTTGCATAGTGGTGCATTGCCGTAGAGACGCAATATAGCACAGGACATTCGGGCATCGGGGCATCTACGATGTCTTGCCATCTGCCAAAACGGATAAGTACATGCATCATCATTGCATAATAACCTTCCATCGTAATGGCCATTTGGGGTCGCCCATCAACGTTTAATACATCGCGTGTCAAAGTCGTACAGATTTGTTGGGCCGCGTCTATTGCAGGTTTAAACTGCCCCAAGAACATACAGGTATACATCATCAGATGCAGATTATGGCACCTTGCCGTTGTGTAAAAATTATAAGGGCCTGCGTAATCCACATACATGTCATCTGCACGAATTGCTTTTTCACTTGCAATCTTGGCTTTTTCATACTCACCACACAGAACATATATATGCCCCGGCATATGGTTCATATGCCCTGCATCGGGGCATGAATTTGCTAGAATATCCGCAGATTGCATAGCGCGTTCTGGCTCATTAGACATTTCCACCAGATGAATATGCAAATGTAGAATAGCGGGATGGTGCAGCACGCCCTTTTGTGCCGCCATATCCAAAGCAATTTCACAGACACTTAACGCTTCTAAGGTATCCGCACCGTCTGCAGGCACCCCTTTTTTGACATCCCATAATTTCCACGGTGTACGGGTCATCATTGCTTCAATAAATAATGCCATCACATCACGATCCGTAGAATGTTTTTGGTACACAACCCGCATGGCATCAGCATACGCATCATCCCAGTGATTATATTCGTCTTGTGTTACAGGGTGGGGTTGTTGAAATCGCGCCGACAAAGCATTAATTAAATCAACTTCTACGGCGGTACATCTATGCATATGCATTTGCGCTTTTTGAATATGCGCGTGGCAAAGCTGCGTGCATTTTATCGCTTCATCCGATGAAAAATCACACCACGGGAAATTGTAAAACGGCCCTGCCCCATAAGCGACCCCCCAATGGGCCATTGCACATTCAGGGTCGTATTCCAAAGCGCGCAAAAAACATTTTACGCCTTCTTCTTGGTTAAAGCCAAAACACCAGTTCAAACCAAGGTTAAAGTAATATTGCGCTTTTTCTGATGTCGTTGTAACCGTGCGCTGATGCACACCTAAATCAAATCTTTCCATACATCACATATACAAAAAAAACTTACTCAAACAAGATGCAATTATTTATGGCCAAACGCAGTTTGCGCCTGTTCAACCAAGGTATCAAACACTCGCTTCGTTGTACTTTCTTCTACCAACCCCACGCCTTGCCCAGACCAAAGTGCAACCGCATCTTTATTTGCAGCCTTTGCGGACGCGGCCCTTAGCGGCCCAGTAAGCGTATTCATTATAGGAAAGTCTGGCCAATCAGTTACGTTTTCCATTTCACGTGAATATTTATTCACAATCGTGCGTGCTGCCCTGCCCGAAAATGCACGGCAAAATTGCGTGTCATCGCCTGTTGCCGCCACAATGGTTTGTTTGTGTATATCGCTTACTGAGCTTTCTGGTGTGGCCAAAAATGCTGTACCAATTTGCACACCCGCCGCCCCCAAAGCAAAAGCTGCAGCAATACCGCGCCCGTCTGCAATGCCGCCCGCTGCAATCACAGGGCAATCCACAGCATCTACTATGCGGGGTACCAAGGCCATAGTCCCTGCAACCTCACCCCCATCGCGCGGCAAAAACCAGCCGTTATGCCCGCCCGCTTCATTGCCTTGTGCAATTATGGCATCTGCACCATGTGCTTGCAGCCATAGTGCCTCTGCAACCGATGTGGCACTTGATAATATTTTAATACCTGCCTCTTTAATGCGTGCCACCAGATTTTCATCTGGCAAACCAAAATGAAAACTTACGACTTTGGGGGATGCGTTAATTACGATCTGACACATCTCATCATCGAAAGGGAAATGCCCTTCAATCGCATCAGGCATATGTTCGATGCCCCTATCATCAAACCATGGTTGCAACCGATCTTGTGCCGAAATTGCACGCGCAGCATCTTGAATTGGGGCTTTATGGCAAAAGAAATTCAGGTTTAGGGCGCGATTAGACAAGTTACGTGTCTTGGATATAGAAGCCAAAACAACCTCTGGCGTCATTATTGCGCAGCCTAATGAACCAAGCCCACCTGCATTGGCAACTATTGATGCCATTTCTGGTGTTGATGCCCCCGCCATCGGGGCCTGAATAATAGGATATTCAATATCCAGTAACGTACACAAACGCATATCAGGCCAATGGGTCATTCTAACTATCCTATCTAATCATAAAGTACATTGGCACGGTCTTCGAATGCGCCGACAATACGCTGCATTGCTTCACCAAATACCACACCGATTATGCTTTGTAATATTTTGGATTTAAACTCAAAATCAACGAAAAAATCAATCTCACAACCACCCTGACATTCGGTGAATTTCCAGTGGTTGTTTAGGTATTTAAAAGGCCCATCCAGATATTCTACATCAATGGTATTGTTTTCAGGTCTTAAGGTTACCCGCGATCCAAACTTTTCTCGGAAAACTTTGAACGAAATAACTAAATCCGCATCAATTATCTTTACCGTATCTTCATACGTTGTTTTTCGAATACGCGCAGCCGCACACCAAGGCAAAAACTCTGGATATGCCTGAATATCAGCAATCAGATCAAACATCTGTGAAGTCGTATAGGGCAATATTCGTTTTTCTGTGTGTGTTGGCATAGGTACTATTTATGCAGCCTATGCACAAAGGTCACGTGCTATCTTGTGATGCCCTCTTATTTTGTTAACATACACAAACAGGAGGCAAATATGACCCAATCTAACTATGTAGTAGACCCGATGATTTCGGCCAAATCCATTGCCGCAAGAGTTGAAGTATTAGCATGTGAAATTACCGAACATTTCACCGGAACAGATAAACTTATCGTGGTGGGGTTATTGCGCGGTTCATTTGTTTTTATCGCAGATCTTGTGCGTGAACTGGATTTGCCTGTCGAAGTGGATTTTTTAGAAACCTCTAGTTACGGCAATAGTTTGGAAAGCTCACGCGAAGTCCGTATTTTAAAAGACATCAGGGGTGAAATCGAAGGCCGCGATGTTTTGGTGGTAGAAGATATAGTTGATACGGGGCACACGCTTAACCATGTGCTTCACTTGCTTAAATCGCGCAACCCTAACCGCCTGGAAGTTTGTGCATTACTAGATAAACCATCACGACGTGAAGTGGATATTACCGCTACATGGATAGGTTTTGAGATACCCGATGAATTTGTTGTGGGGTATGGAATTGATTATGCACAACTAAACCGAAACTTAGACCATATTGGAAAGGTAAGGTTTGTATGAGCCAAATACGCTGGATGCTGCGTATGAAACGATGGGCACAACGACCGCCCTCTGCATCTCGCGTTAAATTTGTTTTTGGTGTCATTCTAGCGTGTGGTTTATTATATGCTTATGAATATTTTTACGGATGGCCCGAGGCCCTGACACCCGATATATCAAGTCGCAACAATAAACTGCCTAATTTCTAGGAGGATTTATGACAGCACCACATATATTAATCGTTGGCGCCGGCCCAACCGGGCTTACTGCAGCCGTCGAATTAGCCAGACGCGGCATTATGCCAGTGGTCATTGAAAAACGAAAAACCGCATCAAACCTATCACGTGCCGTAGGAATTTTGCCACACTCTATGGCGCTTCTTAAACCGTCTGGTGTCGCACAATCCATTCAGAAAGAGGCTATTGAACTACAGCGGGTTATCTTTCATGAAAAAAATAAAATCATTGCCAATATAAGTATTTGCGATGAACCAAACCCAAATGATCGACTATTTGGATTGGCACAAGATCGCACCGAACAACATTTGTTAACCGCATTCGAACAAATGGGCGGGCATGTTAACTATGGGGCCGAATTTTTATCACTATCACAATCAGACACAGGTATTTCTGTTAGCATTTTGGGCAAGGCGTTCAGGTTTGATTATGTTATTGGCGCGGACGGCGCACATTCTACCATTCGCCAATCATTGCGCATTCCCTTTAATGGGCATGAGTTACCTGAAACATGGTCTATAGCAGATGTAGAAGCAGAAAACTGGATAAATCCATCATGTTTTCAAGGATTTATATTAGATAATGGTGGTATTTCTGTTGTTGTACCACTGGAAAATAATCGTTTTAGGGTTATCGCCAATCGCCCAGATGCGCTTCAGGCACTGCCCATTCCAATGGAAATTACAAAATTACGCCGCGCATCCCAGTTTAAAATATCTGTGCGGCAAGCTGAAACCTATCAAATGGGTAGGGTTTTTCTGGCTGGTGATGCAGCACATTGCCATTCCCCTGCGGGTGGCCGTGGCATGAACCTTGGTATTGCAGATGCAGCTGAGTTGGCCAAACGCATTGCAGATGGCACTACAGACGGCTACCACGCGGCACGCCACCCCATTGGCAAAGCAACTTTGCGGCAATCTGAACGTATTAGGCACGCAATGTCATCCGCGCATCCAACCGTGCGCTTTATCGTTCGAAATATGTTGCGACTTGCACAGCGTATTGCACCGTTACGCCAACGCTTCGTAAAAAATCTACTTGATTTATGACCCTTGACTTATCAGGCCTAACAATGTTGAAGCCCACCTTCGGGATACTGGTACATCCACCAATCCCTTAACGCGCGCCTGTAAAGATGGCTGCGCCTTTTTGAAAGAGCGATATGCTGACAGGAACTGTGCTTTGGTAC
>OJDV01000024.1_pt1 | contig 149107 bp, 140 predicted proteins | sample 1592911 | NCBI WGS metagenome assembly OJDV01 (sample SAMN05416860, study PRJEB24817) | seawater metagenome | isolation source: Sea water | place: Canada:Atlantic | collected 2013-11
GAGTAGATGCGTGATGATAAAGGAATGATGGCAAAATGCAAGACCTGACCCCTATCTGCTTGAGAGTTATCTGGGCAGGAGTAGCCTGTTCCTCCAAATGGGTTCCATGTGTTCATTACCCATCCTCCCGAATGTCCGTAGATGATCTTCTCTCCCAACACCTCCTGACTGTCACGATAACGTAGCTGTGATCGCCTTTTGACGCCGTCAAGTATGCGGAACCAATCAGTATATTTTTCTCTGATGATTTCCCGCTCATAAACCCCATCAAACATATCTTCATCAATCCCTCCACTCTCATCATAAAATTTTGGACTGCCATTCTCATTCCAATACTCAGGGCCAAGCTCCACCGTTTTATAAATATTTACCCCAGCATCAGTATTGCAAAGATAGAAATGGTAGGCTCGGCCATATATCACGTCCCAGCCAACAGGCAAATATAAGATAAATGCCCAGATAAAAAATGCATAAAATTTCTTCATGCCCTTGTAGCGATGTATAAATATGAAGATAAAAATTAATACAAGTAACAAATAAAACGGCATTAAAAATAGCATGGAGCCTCCTTTTTTAGGTGAACATTAGGATAGAGTCAATGGGGTCAGGGTCAGAGTGGATTGATTGAGTTTAACGAGAAGCTCATCTTTAGTAAGCCCGTCTGTGACTTCCCTATCAAATGCATAGGTTGCATCTGCAAGTAGTGCATTGATATAAGCATCATGTATCGTTGTCATCATTCTTCTCCATATCGTCCATCGAGTTTGTTAGGATGCCAGATAGCAGCGAATAACATTTTGATAGGTCGTAGACTCATCCTTATGCCCTCCCTGTTGGTGGCGTGACTGTATTAATTATCAATATTGTTATCAGTTGCTGACAAAGCTAAGGTTTAGTCAGAGCCATATTGTTTTATCTAGTATGGTGTTTGAATGTACAAACAGACGTTATAAGTAAAGTTATGTATAAGACAAGTGAAAGTATGAGAGGATCTGAAGAGTAGTTATGATGCTTACAAGGTCCTGATACGGTTTTTAGTACGTTATGAGTAGATAAAAACTCCTTATGAGTTAGAAACAAAAAAGGCTCCCTAAGGAGCCTTTTCTTAGTAAAACTTACTATACCAATATTAAGTTTTTCTTCTTGTGCCTATTAGCCCAAGTAGAGCTGATCCAAATAACCAAACTGCTGCAGGGACGGGAACTGCTGTAGGGCCACTTGCAGTAGCAGCATCATAAAACTTGCTTGCTACAAACTGAGCACCAACATCACCTGGGTGTAGACCGTCATTTGTGAATGTATTCCAGTCAAAACCTGTTGTCAGATCGACAAGCGTTGCTGTTGTATTTAATGTTGTGCCATCGTTGAGCAAAGCATTAACTCCATCAACGAGTGCTTCTTGATCCGCAGCTGAGCGTTGTGAAGAAAACTGTGAGTACTCTGCAAAATCATAGTCATATAGTGTGCCTACAAAGATTTGACCATTTGCGCCATCGGCAGCATCTACTTTAGAGACGATGGAATTTAAGCGATTGACAATATCAGTCGCAGTTCCATGAGCATTGCCGCCGCCATCGTTGGTAGAAATGATGTCATTCAAACCAAGGAATATGAATGTTGTATCTGGAGTAACTGATGTGAAGCCTGTTACTGGCGTAGTTCCCAACCAATGGTTTATGTTGCCGTTACTGCTATCTCCATTATTTAGTACATCACTAGTGCTCCAGCCAGCTCTACCTTCATGATCCCTATCAAAACCTGGCTCAGGAAGGGTTGCTCCGCTGGGTCCATAGTAACGGTTGTCTTCATCAAAGCCATTGCTTGTTGGCGTGCCTGCACTAACAAAGTCGAAAGTATCACCATTAGTATTTAATGTTTTCCATAGCTCATAGCGATAACCCCATTCATTAGCAATGTTGGTATCAGCATCGAAGCCTCGTCCTTGTGTGACGGAGTCACCTAGTAACCATACATTTCCTAGTGCTGCGGCTTGAACTTCAGTTGTTAGACCTAGTACTAGCATTGATGCGAATATTGACGAAGTGAGTTTCATTGTTGGGTTAATCTCCATAATTTCTTAGTAATCCTGATAATAATAATACTCGAACTTTAAGCGCAGTTGTAGTGATGAGACTGAAATGACACGGTTTTTATCATTTCAAAATTATCCTAACAGGGGCTTTGATATACGGCTCTACAAACAATAGAGCAATATGTGAGCCAAAATGGTGTTTAAGTAATTATATTTAAAGTGTATTTAATAGTAGTTACACTTTATTACATGTATGACGGTTTCGTGAGGCAAGCAATACTAAATATTAGCTCCCTTTTATTGTGGCGAGCATTTATCATAGCTGCATGGATAAAACGGCTACACACATTCTTCAGATCAAAGTCCTTCCTGAACATTTGATTAATCAAATCGCTGCAGGTGAAGTTGTTGAGCGTCCAGCTTCCGTTGTGAAGGAGCTTTTAGATAATAGTCTTGATGCGAGAGCCACCCAAGTAACTATTGACATCGAACAAGGAGGAAGCGGCCTGATCCGCATAAAAGACGATGGTGTTGGGATACCACATGATGAGCTGGCTTTAGCGCTTACTCGCCATGCGACTAGCAAAATTACCCAAATCGACGATTTACGTAAATTGAGGACAATGGGGTTTCGTGGCGAAGCGTTACCAAGCATTGCCTCGATTTCAAGATTATCGATAACGTCGAAATCTCATGGAGCAGAGCATGCATGGACGCTCAAGAGCGAAGGTCGAACTGAAAAATTTGCACCTGAGCTAGCTTCTCATCCACAAGGGACGAGTATTGAAGTCCGTGACTTATTTTTTAACGTTCCTGCCCGTAGAAAATACCTTAAAGCCGAAAGGACGGAGTTTTATCAGATCCAACAATTAGCTCGTCACTTTGCCATTAGCCACCCTGAGTTGGGTGTTCGCTTGACGCATAACGGTCGTCAGATCTTGAACTTAAAACCCGTTAAGGCTGATATTACAGAAAGGGTTCATAAGATCAATGGCGCCCGTTTTATGCAGCATGCAGTAGAGATAGATGCTGAAAATCAGGGTTTAGTTTTGAAAGGTTGGGCGGGACTGGGGCTGGCTGCCCGAACGATGAATGACTCGCAGTTTTTTTGTCTTAATGGGCGTTGCATCAAAGACAAGTTGATCAATCACGCGATCCAACAAGCCTATCAAGGGATGCTTCCTGAAGGGCGTTATGCAACATATGCTCTTTATTTGGAAATCGATCCCGCTTTGGTCGATGTTAATGTGCATCCAGCCAAAACAGAAGTTAGGTTTCGTGATGGACGCACCGTTCATGATTTTATTTATAGCTCTCTAAATAGGATGCTAAGAGAAAGTCAGATGGAACTTTCTGAACTTGTGCCACCAATAAAGTTTAATAATGCTACGGTGGTTCAACAGCGACCAGTTGCAAAAAGAGCTCTTAATCAATCTGATTCGACACCTCAAGTGGAGAAGACATCTGCGCGCAGATTTGACTCAGTTCAAGAGGCTGTCAATAAATATCGAGTTGACGTTAAGCCAATAAAATCAATCAGCCAGGTTGATACAGAGATTGAGCCGACGAAGTTTAACAAGATAGGTGATGTGCTTTTAGTAAAGCAAAATGCTGACTTAGTACTGATCGATACTAAAAAGGCTATGTTGGAGATCGTCCGAACGGGTTTAATAGAAGAGCTCGAAAAAGGATCTATCCGAGCGAAGGCATTGCTTTTCCCTCATAGTTTCGAGCTTGATGACCTATCTTCCACTATGTTTAAACAGCACTCTGATCTACTGATGGAGTTAGGAATTGATATTTATCAGAGTGAATCACAAGGATGGCAGTTACGGCAATTACCGGCAGCTTATTCAATGGCCAATAAGCTTGATGAGTTTATTCAGGAGCTGAACACAGTTTTAGGTCGTGATGAACAAGGGATCAAAACCCAAATTCTTGATCTGCTGGCTATATATTACACAAAAAATACAAGGGAGCTCGATCAGGTGAAATTACTTTCACAACTAGAACAGCTCGATCACACTGGCTTTGGTATTGTGCAAAAGTTATCTGAGGAAGATCTGCTGTGTATTATCAATGGAACATTTAAGAGTGAGGGTTTATGACAGAGGAACTACCCATAATTGTGTCAATCATGGGACCAACGGGAACGGGTAAGACGGATCTTGCGGTCGAGTTAGTTAATCGATTTCCATTTGAAATTATTAGTGTTGACTCAGCCTTAGTTTATGAAGGTATGGATATTGGGACTGCAAAGCCGGACAAGGAAACTCTTAAAAAAGCGCCCCATAGACTTATCGACATTATTAAACCGACGGATGTTTACGATGCAGCCAGTTTTAGGAAGGATGCACTCGCTGAAATTGAGTCGATCAAAAAGTCAGGAAAAATTCCTTTATTGGTCGGCGGTACAGGATTATATTTTCGTGCGTTATTAGACGGTATTTCAGAGCTACCCTCTGCTGATCCACAGGTTAGACAAAAGCTCGAAGCTCAAGCCGCAAAAGAAGGTTGGAAGTTCATGCATGAACGGCTATCAGAGATTGACCCTGTCGCTGCTGCAAAAATTCATCCTAATGATCCGCAGCGAATTGAAAGGGCTTTAGAAGTATACGAAATTACGGGGAAGCCGATCACCTCATTCTTTGATAAAAATAATGCTAATCCTTTGCCATATAAAGCAATTAATTTTATTTTAGAACCGCAGGAACGTAGTTGGTTACACGAAAGGTTAGCTAAACGTTTTGACCAAATGGTAGAAGACGGGGTTGTCGATGAAGTGAAATATTTACTTAATAAATATGAGCTAACAGCTGAAAGCCCCTCAATGCGGTTGGTTGGTTATCGTCAGATACTGCAATTATTAGCCGGGGAACTTGATGAAAAAACGATGGTCGAAAAAGCGGTGATAGCGACAAGACAGCTTGCGAAACGACAACTTACTTGGTTTCGTTCCGCCAATAATGCGAAGCGTTTATATATCGATATATCATCCCCTATTGATGAAGTTTTACAAATAATAGAGGGTGATGAAATATCTTTATCAAAATAATCGTATATAATGGATTCCGTTAGACGCGATGTTTAGAAGGGAACATTGTGTTTCGTTCTCGAAGTCGCTATTTTTTTATATTAATGATTTCACTTGGGACAATTCAGGATGGATTCTTTTAATAACAATAATAGAGGGGATCTATGAAAATGGGCAAAGGCCAATCACTACAGGAACCATATCTTAACGCGTTGCGTAAAGAGCGTATTCCAGTTTCAATTTTTCTGGTTAACGGAATTAAACTGCAAGGACAGATCGAATCATTCGATCAATTTGTGATCTTGCTAAAAAATTCTGTCAGTCAAATGGTCTATAAACATGCTATATCAACCGTTGTTCCTGCGCGTAATGTGAAGTTACCTCGTATTGATGATGAGCTTGAGGAAGAGTAAAAAATAATTTGTTTGATCGACCGCAGCATGGAGAGCGAGCGATACTCGTACACCTTGATATTCGTTATTCAGAGTCTTCGGATGATCTCGATGAACTTATAGAGCTTGCTGAATCTGCTGGCGCAGAAATCGTGGGGATTATTACGGGAAGTCGCAATACCCCTGATCCTAAGTATTTCGTAGGGCAAGGGAAGTTGGACGAAATCAAGCTTCTCATTGAGACGTCAGAAGCTGAATTAATTATTTATGATCATTCACTGAGCCCGGCACAAGAAAGAAATATCGAGGCAGTACTCGAATGTCGAGTGTTGGATCGAACCGGGCTGATTCTTGATATTTTCGCTCAACGTGCCAGTACTTTCGAAGGTAATTTACAGGTCGAGTTAGCGCAGTTAAAACATCTTTCAACGAGGTTGGTTAGAGGCTGGACACACTTAGAAAGACAAAAAGGTGGTATTGGTTTAAGAGGACCGGGTGAAACCCAGCTAGAAACTGATCGACGTTTGATTAGTGCACGAATTAAGCTAATTAACGCTAGGTTAGAAAAGGTTCGCTCGCAACGTAGCGAAAGCCGCAAATCACGGCGGCTTGCCGATATTTCATCCATCTCATTGGTTGGCTATACCAATGCAGGCAAGTCCACGCTATTCAACCAATTAACGGGCGCAAAGGTTTATGCTGCCGATCAGCTGTTCGCAACACTTGACCCAACATTACGCCGTATACAGATCCCGGGTGCTGGAGCATTAGTACTTAGTGATACGGTAGGTTTTATCCGGCACCTTCCACATGATCTTGTTGCCGCTTTTCGTGCAACTTTGGAAGAAACACGCCAAGCAGACTTATTGCTACATATCATAGATGCCAGTTCAGATGAACGGCTTGAGCGCATCGAGAATGTCAAAGAAGTTATTGAAGAAATGGATGCTGGTGATGTTCCTGTGATCGAAGTTTGGAACAAAATCGATCTTCTCGATGATATGCTTCCGCGAATTGATTATGGTGATGATGGATTACCCCAAAGAGTGTGGTTATCTTCGATGACTGGGGCTGGTGTTGATGAACTGTTCACTGCGATAGCCGATTTTTTTCGACAATATAAAGTCAGCAGTTGGCTCAGCGTTGATATGAGTGCAGGGCAGATTCGTGCAAAGCTCTATGAAATGGGTGCTGTAGTTGAGGAAAAGCTTGGTGAGGAAGCTGTCTGGCAGTTGAAAGTTGAATTGCCACAAACACATCTTGAGCATTTTTGCAGCAAAACAGGGGTGAGTAGCTTGCCTCAAAACGACTAGCCCCGTACAATCTGCGGCTGTATATAATAATTTTCTGAATTAATAACTGGAGAGCTTTTTATGGCTTGGAATGAGCCTGGTAAAGACGATAAAGACCCTAAAGATAAAAATGATCCTTGGGGTGGTGGCCATGGTGGAAACGATAGCCCACCTGATCTGGATGAAGTCGTAAAAAATATGCAGGCAAAATTGTCTAGCATTTTTGGAGGCAAAAAATCAGGAAATTCCTCCTCCGGTGGCGGTAAAGGGAACAATATGGGTAACACGGGATTTTTCGTCGTGTTGGCACTCATTGGCTTAGCCTACATTGCAGTAAACTCAGTGCATATTATCGACGAACCAGAACGCGGTGTTGTTTTACGTTTTGGTAAATATGTTCGAACATTGAACCCAGGCTTGAATTTTTGTTTCCCGAAGCCGATCGAAGAAGTTTACAACGTTAATGTCAATAAAATTCGGTCGCAAAAACATCACGCTACAATGCTGACAAAAGATGAAAACATTGTTGATATTGAATTAGCGGTTCAGTACAAGATCAAAGATGTGAAGGATTATTTGTTTAATGTTCAAGGTCCAGATATGACTTTATTACAAGCGACAGAAAGTTCAATTCGTAACATTATTGGTCACAGTAGAATGGACTATATCCTGACTAAAGGGCGTGGTGCGATTGCTGCTGATACACAAACATTGATCCAAAAAACGCTCGAACAATATAAAACTGGGATAATTGTTACCAGTGTCAACATGCTTCCTGCAAAACCACCAGAACAAGTTAAAGATGCATTTGATGATGTCAAAAAGGCCAGTGAAGACAAAGAACGTTTGATCAACGAGGCACAAGCTTACGAGAATGAGATCATTCCTAAATCTCGTGGTAAAGCCGCTCGATTGACCGAAGATGCTTTAGCTTATGAAGCTCGAGTTGTTGCACAAGCAGAAGGTCAGGCAAGTCGGTTTGAGCAATTGCTGACAGAATATGAAAAAGCTCCAGCTGTCACTAGAGAACGGCTTTACTTAGAGTCTATTGAGTCAGTAATGTCACGTAATCGTAAGATATTTCTTGATACAGGTGCAGGTGATAAAATTCTTTACTTACCTATTGGTCAAGAGTCGACAGGTCAAGTACCGCCGCCTTTATTGCCTTCGAGCTTGCCATCATCAAGTGCGGCGTCTGGGTCAGTTGAGCAAAGTCTTCGAGATCAACAAGATATGAGAACAAGGAGTGAAAGGTAGTCATGCCAAAACTAATTATAGGTCTTGTTATTGCGGCAATTCTTTTTCTTGCTACGGCATTTACAGTTAAAGAACCCGAGTGGGCGATATTGTTTAATTTGGGTGAAATTAAGAAAGCTGATTTTGAACCAGGTTTACATTTTAAAGTACCGTTTGTGAATAATGTTAGAAAATTTGATAAGCGTATTTTGACAGAAGATGAACAGCCGCAACGTTATCTGACTCAGGATCAAAACTATGTCATTGTCGATTCATTTATAAAATGGCGTATTATCGATCCTATCGTTTATTACAATGCGACCAGCGGAGATCAAAATCAGGCTGGTCTGTTGATTTACCAAAAGGTCAACGACAATATGCGGGCTGAGTTTGGTAAGCGATCTTTGCACGAATTAATTGCTGGTGAACGTGAAAGTGTTATGAAAATTGTCACTGCTCGTACTAATACACAAACGGTAGAGTTAGGTGCTGAGGTGGTTGATGTTCGTTTGAAACGAATCGACTTCCCTGAAGATATTAGTGAGTCTGTCTACGGACGTATGCGTGCGGAACGTGAAAGAATCGCTCGGCAATTACGTTCTCAAGGTGAAGAAGCTGCAGAGCGAGTTCGAGCAAAAGCTGATCGTGAATCAACTACGTTATTAGCTGAAGGATATAAACAATCAGAAATTACTCGTGGTAAGGCTGATGCAGTAGCGACAGAAACTTATGCAACCGCTTATGAAAAAGACGCTGAATTCTATTCTTTCTATCGTCGTTTGAATGCTTATCAAAATAGTTTTTCAAATCAAGGCGATGTTATGTTGCTCGACCCTAAATCGGATTTCTTTAAGTTCTTTAAAGATCCGAATGCAACTAATTCAGCGAATTAGTAAAGCCGAATGGTGTGGCAGGATTTACTAACAGCGTTAGGTTTGTTACTAGTGATCGAAGGAATCATGCCTTTTTTAAACCCGAAGTCTTTTCGTGAGGCGATGTTAAAGGCATCACAAGCCGATGATTCCGCATTACGAATTTTAGGCCTAACCTGCATGCTGATGGGTGTGGGAGTTTTGTACTGGATCCGCTAATTAAATATGAGTAATAAAGCCGCCGATCGATGGTTATTGCCAGAAGGTGTTGAGGAAGTTTTACCACCACAGGCTGAACGCTTGGAACAACTTCGCCGAGATATCATAGACCTTTTTCAATCGTGGGGTTATGAGCTTGTGATTCCTCCGTTGATGGAGTATTTGGAATCCTTGTTGACTGGAACAGGCCATGAGCTGGATCTACAAACATTTAAAATTACGGATCAACTAACAGGTCGTCTGATGGGTGTGCGTGCCGATATGACACCACAAATCGCCCGTATCGATGCTCACTGTTTGAAGAATAACTCCCCAAACCGTCTATGTTATTTAGGCCCAGTATTGCAAACCAATCCGAAAGGACTTTCCGAATCAAGAAACCCTTTGCAGCTTGGGGCTGAGCTTTATGGCCATGATGGTCTGGAAAGTGATGTGGAAGTAATTTGTTTGATGCTAGCCGTATTAGAACAGGCTGGTGTTGAATCTGTGTTTATTGATATCGGTCATATTGAAATTTTCCGAGGCCTAGTTAAACAAGCTGAACTTAGTGACGATCAAGAAGAACAACTCTTCGATATTCTACAACGTAAAGCTATCCCCGAATTAGAAGAGCGTTTATCTGAATGGAATTTACCCGAAGATATTTCACTAATGCTGAACGCCTTGGTCAACCTCAACGGCGGTAAAGAAATTTTACAAGAAGCGAAAGATAAACTTTCTAAGGCAGATGAAAACGTCCAACAAGCACTGTCTGATCTGATCAATATCGTGGATCAGTTGATCGCACGAGTACCGAATCTACAGTTAAATATCGATCTTGCAGAACTACGTGGCTTTCACTATCACACGGGGGTTATGTTTGCAGCCTATATTGCTGGACAAGGACAGGCTATTGCTCGTGGTGGACGTTATGATGAAATAGGTGAGGTTTTTGGTCGTGCGAGATCGGCAACTGGATTTAGCACAGACTTAAGAATATTAGCTCAATCGGGCAAGTTGGAAACGACAGAAGCTGAAATTATACTAGCTCCTTGGTCGGATGATTTGGCTCTAGTCGAGGTTGTCACTGAGTTACGTAAGGCTGGCAAGCGAGTTATAAATCAGTTGCCAGGGCATGAAGATGCATTAGTTAATAAGAGATTAGAAAAACAAAATGGTCGTTGGGTCGTCAAGTAATCCAAACCAATTAATACGAGATCGTGAAATAGTTATGGGTAAAAATGTTGTAATCGTAGGCACTCAATGGGGTGATGAAGGCAAAGGCAAAATTGTTGATATGTTGACGGATCGGGTTCAAGCCGTCGTGCGCTTTCAAGGCGGGCATAATGCTGGTCATACTGTTGTTGTTGGTGGGGAACAGACGATTCTACACCTAATTCCATCCGGTATCTTACGAGCAGAAGTCCAATGCCTGATCGGAAATGGTGTGGTTTTATATCCAGAAGCCTTAATGAAAGAATTGAGCATGCTTGAAGAACAGGGCGTATCAGCTCGAGATAATCTTAAGATTAGTGAAGCGGCCACTTTGATTTTTCCTTACCATATCGCACTTGATCAAGCGCGTGAAAAGAAGCGTGGTGGTAAAGCTATCGGCACGACGGGCCGTGGTATCGGTCCTGCTTACGAAGACAAGGTTGCACGTCGTGCTGTCCGTGTCGGTGATATGCAATACCCAACTCGTTTTGCTGAAAAACTAGAAGAAGCGCTTGAGTTTCATAACTTCTCGCTGGAGCACTATTACAAAGTTAGCCCATTAGAATATCAAAAAGTTTACGATGAAATGATGCAGTATGCAGACGATATTATTCCTATGATCACAGATGTCACAGACAGTATTGATCGATATCAAAAGGCTGGAGATAACGTTTTATTTGAAGGCGCTCAAGGTACATTGCTGGATATTGATCACGGTACATACCCTTTTGTGACTTCTTCTAATACAACGGCAGGTGGTGCATCCACAGGTTCTGGTGCTGGCCCTTGCGGCTTGGATTACGTTTTAGGTATCACAAAAGCGTATACCACGCGTGTTGGATCAGGCCCATTCCCAACAGAATTAGATTGTGAAGTCGGTCAGCATATGGCTGAAAAAGGCCACGAGTTTGGTGCAACAACTGGTCGTGCACGACGTTGTGGCTGGTTTGATGCTGTAGCTCTGCGCCGTTCTAGACAGATTAATAGTCTAACCGGCCTATGTATGACAAAGCTTGATGTACTTGATGGTTTAGAAACACTGAAAATTTGTACCGCTTATCAGTATGAAGGCAAGGAAATCTCTACGCTTCCAGCAGGTGCCGATGCTATCGCAGAATGTTTGCCTGTTTACGAAGAAATGCCTGGTTGGAGTGTATCAACAGATGGTGTCCAGACTTGGGAAGAGCTACCTGTCGAAGCACAAAATTATTTACAACGCTTAAGCGAGTTAACGGAAGTTCCAATTGCAATTGTGTCTACAGGCCCTGACCGGGCGGATACTATCGTACTCGATAATCCATTTGGTTAAAGATGTCACTGATCGCAAAGGATCTGGAGTATGCTCGAGATGATCGGGCTCTTTTTACAGGGCTTAATTTTACGATCAATGCAGGCGAAGTCCTCCAAATAGAAGGACCGAATGGCAGCGGTAAAACAACGTTATTGCGGATTCTTTGTGGCCTGATCAACGCTGATGGCGGTGAAATATATTGGTCTGATCAGGACATCCAGAAAGACCGTTATGACTATTCTAACAACGCGAGTTATATTGGCCATCATGACGGGTTGAAAGGTGATTGTACTCCTCTCGAAAACCTAGCGTTATCCCATGCATTATCGAGTTCAAAAGAAAATTTTTCTGCACACGAAGCTTTGGAAAAAGTAGGTATGGGTGGTTTTGAACATCAGCTTTGTCGAACACTCTCTGCTGGTCAAAGGCGAAGGGTTGCTATAGCTCGCCTCTTAAACAGCCCAGCAAAATTATGGATCTTAGACGAACCATTTACGGCAATTGATCAGGCCGGAATTAGTAATCTAGAAAGTATTATTACAGAACATGCGCATGCCGATGGTATGGTGATTTTAACCAGTCATCACCAAGTAAACTTGCCAGAGATCAATTTTTCTACATTGGTTTTAGGGCAAACTACAAACACACAGCATTATTAAATAGTAAATACTCATGAATGCATTCACGGCACTCTTAAAACGCGATCTACTTCTCGCCTACCGTAATCGTGGAGAGCTGGCTAACCCAATGTTGTTTTTTATCATTGTTGTAAGCTTGTTTCCCTTAGCGGTTAGTCCTGATCCGAGTATCTTGGAAGGCATGGCCGCCGGTGTAATCTGGGTTGCGGCATTGCTCTCAACCTTGTTATCCATTGAGCGCATATTTCGTTCGGACTTTGATGACGGCACACTAGAACAAATTTTATTATGTCCCCAGCCGTTACCCATTTTAATGTTGGCTAAGGTTTCTGCACATTGGTTAGTGACAGGTCTCCCATTGATCATCGTTACGCCTTTGCTCGCGTTGTTGTTACATCTCCCAGAAGGAACGCTAGGGATCTTAATGTTAACATTACTACTTGGAACACCTGTATTAAGTCTAGTTGGCGCGATTGGTGTTGCACTGACAGTTGGATTGAGAAGAGGTGGCATGCTACTAACATTATTAATCTTGCCTCTATATACGCCGGTTCTGATCTTCGGTGCTAATGCAGTACAGGCAGCGACAATGGGCTTGGATGTAACGGGGCAAATTTATCTGATGTCTGGTCTTTTAGTGTTGAGCCTGACATTGGCTCCGCTGGCGATAGGTTCTGCTTTACGTGTCAGTGTTAGTTAATCCAAGTTAGTTAATCCAATCTTTAAGAGTGTTAAGCAACGGTAATGGTTAATTAAACTGCTCATAAGTATTGGGTAGAAAATCTTGGAGTGAGGGCTGTATCAGAAAATATCACCATTTAAGCAAGGCATAATAAGTGAGCTGTTGTATAATAGCTCACCCACTTTTGATCTGGAACATCATTTTTTACGTGTCACCTGATATTATCTCGACATCTGGAATATTTTAAGAACATTATGCTGCAATGGTTACATAAATTAGCCTCACCAAAGATTTTTTATAATCTTGCCAGTAGATTGATCCCTTGGTTTGGTTGGAGCACATTATTATTACTGGTCTATGGCCTTTACGGTGGCCTAATCGAAGCTCCAGCTGACTATCAACAGGGCGATAGCTTCCGAATTATGTATATCCATGTGCCCGCCGCTTGGATGTCTATGTTCATTTACCTAGTGATCGCTTTTCATAGTGCTGTTTTTCTGATCTGGAAGATCACCATTTCCGATATACTCGCTAGAGTCAGTGCGTTGATTGGAGCATCATTTACTTTTATTGCATTAGTGACAGGTTGTTTATGGGGAAAACCCATGTGGGGCACTTACTGGATCTGGGATGCCCGACTGACCTCTGAGCTGTTGCTACTATTTATCTATCTTGGATATATGGGACTGGGTTCAGCGATTGAAGATCGTCGAGTCGCGGCTCGGGCCTGTGCCTTACTGGCCATTGTTTGTGTTGTGATCATTCCAATCATCCACTACTCGGTTATCTGGTGGAACACTTTGCATCAAGGTTCTAGTGTTAGCGTGATGAATAAATCGGCGATTGACACATCAATGTTGATCCCACTGTTAGTCATGGCTATTGCTTTCAAACTTTTTTATGTGCTCGTTGTCTTAATGCGTGCACGTACAGAATTATTGTTTCAAGAACGAAAAACGAACTGGGTTCGTAAGCTTATTCAGGAAAAATAATGGCAGATTTCTTTCACATGGGCGGTTATGCCTTTTATGTTTGGTTAAGCTACGGTATCGGTGCCGTGGTTTTGATTATGAATGTAATCCTTCCCAAGCTTCATGCTAGACAGGTGAAAAGAGAGCTAGAAATTAGAATCGCTAGAGAAGAAAATAATGCATCCAGTACGTAAACAACGTTTAATCTTGATAAGCTCTCTCGTCATTGGTGTGGCGATCGCAGTTGGTTTTATGCTAATGGCCTTAGGTGAAAATCTAAATGCCTTTTATAGCCCGACGCAAGTTCAGGCTGGAGAGGCACCAGGCGATCATACGTTTCGGGTTGGCGGTATGGTAGCTGATGAAAGCGTTGTGCATGATGAGAAAAATCTTGACGTTACATTCCAAGTAACTGATCGACTCAATACAACAACCGTAAAATACACCGGTATATTGCCAGATCTATTTAGAGAGGGGCAAGGCATCTTGGCCGAAGGAAAACTTGATGAGAAGGGAGTTTTTATCGCTTCTCGTGTCCTCGCTAAACATGATGAAAACTACATGCCGCCGGAAGTCAGTGAAGCATTGAAGGCGGCCCAAGACATTAAAAAGTATAAACAAAACCAATGATACCTGAAATCGGACATTTCGCACTGATCATGGCGCTTTGTATGGCGCTGGTGCAGACAATTTTACCAATATGGGGTTCAGAAAAATCTAATCCCTCATTAATGGCTGTTGCTAGACCGGCTGCGATTGGACAATTTTTGTTCATGACCATTTCATATGCAGCGTTAACATTATCATTTATCAATCATGATTTTAGTGTCAGTTATGTAGCCAATAACTCCAACTCAGCCTTGCCAATGATCTATTTGATCTCTGGGGTATGGGGTTCTCACGAAGGCTCAATGTTACTGTGGGTTTTCATCCTTGCAGGGTGGACTATCATGGTTGCAATCTTTAGTCGTAGTTTGCCTGAAGCGACGGTGGCAAGAGTTCTGTCTGTCTTAGGATTTTTAAGTGTAGGCTTGATTTTTTTCATGTTATTTACTTCGAATCCATTTGATCGTTTATTGCCGGCCGCTGCCGATGGTGCTGATCTCAACCCATTATTACAAGATCCCGGTATGGCGTTTCACCCACCCATGCTCTACATGGGCTACGTAGGCTTTGCCGTACCTTTCGCCTTTGCTATTGCGGCATTGATCGGTGGAGAGCTAGATGCTGCATGGGCACGTTGGTCTCGTCCATGGACAACGGTAGCGTGGCTATTCTTAACACTAGGTATTGGTCTGGGTAGCTGGTGGGCTTATTATGAGCTTGGCTGGGGTGGCTGGTGGTTCTGGGATCCTGTGGAAAATGCATCGTTTATGCCGTGGCTAGTCGGCACCGCATTAATTCATTCACTTGCAGTGACAGAAAAACGTGGACTGTTTCGTGGTTGGACGGTTTTATTAGCGATCATTGCATTCTCATTGAGCTTGTTAGGCACATTTTTAGTTCGATCAGGTGTATTAACCTCTGTTCATGCCTTCGCGACAGATCCTTCACGCGGACTCTATATCCTTGTCTTCTTAAGTGTCGTTGTTGGCGGATCTCTGGCTTTGTACGCATGGCGAATGCAGACATTGAAAACCGTTGGAGAGTTTAAGGCGCTCTCGCGTGAAACATTACTATTGTTGAATAATGTTTTGTTGGTCACAGCCGCGGCGAGTATTTTATTAGGTACGATTTATCCGTTGATTATCGACGCATTGGGCAAGGGTAAAATCTCAGTAGGCCCACCGTATTTTAATGCTGTGTTTATGCCATTAATGTTGCCGCTTTGCTTTTTACTCGGTATCGGTCCACTGGTTCGTTGGAAAGAACAAAGTGGTCAAAAGCTGTGGAAGAGCTTACAAGGAATTATAATCATCGTATTGATAGTTTCAGCTCTTGTGGCTTTTACCATGATGAAATCTTCCTCAATGCTTGTTCTTGTTGGTTTAACAGTAGCGGTATGGATGATAGTTTCCAGCTTGGCTTACCTCAAACAAAGGCTTACTAATCGAAAAGGCTTCGCCGCTATTCGTGCAGTTCCTGCCCATGTTTATGGCATGGTTCTGGCCCATATGGGGTTAGCGATCACTGTAATCGGTGTAACAATGTCAGGTGCTTACAGTAATGATCATGATATTCGCATGACACCGGGAGATCAGAAAGAACTCGCTGGTTATATGTTCAAATTTGAAGCATTAGAACAAAAACAGGGGCCAAACTACCTTGCTAATGTAGGTGTTTTTTCAGTATCGAAAGACGGTAAATATATCGCGACAATGAGACCTGAAAAGCGAACCTATCAAGTACGCCAAAACATGATGACAGAGGCTGCGATTGATACAACATTTACTCGAGATTTATATATTTCTTTAGGCAAGCCATCTGAGGGTGGTGATCCAAATAACTGGCCAGTACGACTCTACTTTAAACCTTTTATAAGTTGGATCTGGGCTGGGGTTTTGTTTATGGGACTGGGTGGGATCTTTGCCGCATCTGATCGACGTTATCGAGTAACGGCAAGAAAAGTGTTAGAAAAAAAGCTCAATAATCGATTTGTTGTAGATGGCGTATCAAAAAAAGTACTTTCTAAATCAGAGCAATGAAAAAAATAATTTATATTCTGCCACTGCTATTATTTTTTATTATCGTTGGATTTTTCATCAATGGTTTGAATAAAGATCCGCGCTTGATCCCATCACCACTGATCGGCAAAGCAGCTCCTGAATTTATCATTCCACAACTCATTGATGAAGGTAAGCAGTTACAGCAGACTGATCTTAAAGGAAAGGTATTGTTATTAAATTTTTGGGCAACTTGGTGCCCAACTTGTCGTGGTGAACATGATGTTTTAATGGAGATCGCTAGACATAAATCCGTTGCGATGTATGGTATCGATTACAAAGACAAAAGACCTGATGCTATAAAGTGGCTTGAAGATTTAGGTAATCCATATCATGCAATAGGTTTTGATTATGAAGGTTCTGTAGGCATCGACTGGGGTGTTTATGGCACGCCTGAAACATTTGTGATCGATAAACAAGGCATCATCCGCTACAAACATGTTGGTGCTATCTCGTGGCAAGATTGGAAGCAAATTTTAGAACCCATTGTTTTAAAACTACAACAAGAATAATGACGAAATGAAAACATTCATTACTTGTATCATGATTTTTTTCTCTGTTTTTATACAGGCAGAAGATCAGCGCTTTTCTTTTTCAGATCCTGCTCAAATTGAACGTTTCCGTGAACTAACTGAAGAGCTACGCTGCTTAGTCTGTCAAAACCAATCACTAGCAGATTCTGATGCACCTTTAGCGAATGATTTACGCAAAAGAGTTTTTGGTTTGATGAGTAATGGCAAATCAGACGATCAAATTATTGAAGAGTTGGTTAAGGTTTACGGCGAGTTTGTTTTATACCGACCAAGAATGACACCACAGAATTATTTACTATGGTTTGCGCCTGTTTTATTAGTATTGATTGGGATTATCATTGTTGTTGTCATGATTCGGCGACGTTCAGAACTCGTTCAAGTTAGCCAAACTGATCTAGAAAAGGCTAAACAATTGCTTGAGGAAGAACAATGATTATTTTTTCTATTATCGCCGCGATAATGGTCATCATCGCTTTTTCAATAATCCTACCGCCTTTATTCAGGAAAGGTTTTATTGTCGAAACCCATACAGAAAAAAATGATACTAACGTGATTATTGCTCGCGAACGTTTACAGGAATTAAAAGCAGATTTTACAGCAGGTAAGATGGAGCAAAGAGAATTTGATCTAGCGAAATCTGAAATTGAATTAAACCTAGCTGAGTCTTTGGCTTATAAAAATAATTCAAATTTAGAACCTAAACATAATCGTCGATTGGTTCTACCCTTGATGATTTTGATACCTGTCATTGCAGTTGCTGTCTATCAAATGACGGGAACACCGATTGCACTTGATCCTGAGCAGTTGAAAGCACAGCAAGAGATGCCGGATGCTGAGGCGATGGTCGCAGCGTTAGCTGAGCGGCTTGAAACTAACCCTGCGGATGGGGAAGGCTGGACGATACTGGGACGATCTTATGTAGCAATGGGACGTTTTTCAGAAGCTGAAGTGGCTTTCTCAAAAGCACATGAAATTATTGGAGATGTTCCGTCGCTATTAGCTGATTATGCAGATGCAATCGGTAGAGGTAACAACAATAGAGATCTGACAGGCGCAGCGAAACTTCTGATCGAAAAATCTCTCTCCATTGATCCACAACACCCAAAGTCTCGTTGGCTTGCTGGGATGTTAGCTTTTCAAGAAAAAGAGTATGAAAAAGTTACTGAGTATTTAGAGCCACTTTTATCGCAAACTGAGCCTGGAACTGAGCTGCACGAAGGCTTGAAAGGTTTGATAAACGAAGCACGCTCTCAATCAGGTCAGGAGCCAGTCATTGAGCAGGTAACGGTTTCGGTTTCTTTGACGGTAAATGTCAGTCTTGCTCAAACGCTTAAAGATGCTGCTGGAGAGGATGACACTGTGTATGTATTTGCTAAAGCTAGCCAAGGCCCTCCCATTCCTTTAGCAGTTGCTAAATTAACAGTAAAAGACTTGCCTGCAACGGTTAAACTCAATGATGCAATGGCCATGCGCCCAGATCTGAAAATTTCTATGTATGAAGAGGTCTTAATCAGTGCCAGAGTTTCTAAAACAGGTAATGCAATTGCAACTTCTGGCGATTATCAAGCTAGCACAGTGAGTATAGAGACCTCAACAATCGAACCGATTAGTCTGATAATTAATCAATTAATCCCATAGGCAAATCTTGTCACTTCCTAGATCTACTGGAGGTGAAACTATTCGTAAACAAAATACTATCAATACGAAGATAGAACCGAGGAAGTTACTCGAATAGTTTCGATGTTGATTGTTCTCAACTAGCTGAAATTATTCTGACAAGATAGGCGGTTGTTCGTCTATTTTAATAACTAATCGCAAGATCTTTCATATATTATTTCAATATCATGTTTGCAAACTATTCACTTACAAAAATTGAGTCCTAACTCTGTGAAGGAGCGAAATCAGACTGTCATGGGCAAGGTGATTTTCATCGTTTAGATCCGTTATTCGAACGGGTAATTCATGAAAAAAAAAGATTGAACGGACTACTCTATTTTGATTTTAGTCATTTTTATCATTTTTAAGCTTTATTATGAATTAGTAAAAACTAACATATAAACAACTAATTAACTTGATTTTTGTATAAATAAGATTAAGATTCAGAGCACATTTTAAAGATTAGGCTATACCTTGGCAAAAGCACCCAAAAAAAAATTGGCAACGAAAAAACAATCAAGCTCATCCAAGTCTGTCAGCAAAGAGCTTAGTAGTACTTTTCTGCATAGATTACAGGAAGGTGCGTTGATTATATTTGGTGCAATTGCATTATTTTTTATTTTAAGCCTAGCTACCCATAATACAGGTGATCCAAGTTGGACTTTCACAGGATCGCATGAAAAAGTTGTTAATAGCGGTGGTTTAGTCGGGGCTTGGTTGTCTGATCTTCTGTTGTACTTATTCGGTCACTTGGCTTACTTAATCCCGCTCATCATCGGTTATATCGGTTGGCTCATGTACCAAGACCGAGATGCCGAGACTTTGGACTATTTCCATATCGCTACGCGGTTCGTAGGATTAATATTAATTTTCACCTTTGGTTGTGGTTTAGCTTGGTTTCGCCTGCGGGGAATGGAAGCTGGGGGTATTCTTGGAAATGTTGTTGGTTCTGGTCTTGTTTCAACCTTTGGCGCTTCAGGTGCAACATTAATGATGCTGTCTTTATTTCTGACAGGTATCACTTTATTAACAGGACTTTCATGGCTTTGGTTGATGGATACAACCGGTTATTACACCTTAGAACTCATTGAATGGCTTAAAAGCAAAACAACAAAATTAGAAGATTTTTCAGAGGGCCGAAAGGCGAAAAAGGTACGTGAAGTTGCGCTCAAACAAGAAAAGAAAGACGCCGTTCAACGACCTGAAAGAAAAATTGAACCAAAGATCTCTACCTTTGAAGTTGCAGAACGAGTTGAAGTAGAAAAACAAACGACGTTATTCAGGCAAGATAGTGATGCCGTTTTGCCTCCTTTAGATCTCCTTGATGATGCTCCTCCCAAAATTGGTGGTTATTCTAAAGAAACTTTAGAAGCTATGTCGCGACAAGTTGAATTGAAGCTCAAAGATTTCGGTGTCACGGTTGTTGTGACTGGCGTACTTCCAGGCCCCGTAATCACACGTTTTGAAATGGAACCAGCGGCAGGCACCAAAGCTAGTAAAATTACAGCATTGACTAAAGATCTGGCTCGTTCATTATCGGTTACTAGCGTTCGCGTAGTTGAAGTGATTCCTGGGAAGTCTGTTATAGGTCTTGAAATACCGAATGAAAAACGTGAATTGATCGCACTGAGTGAAATACTAAGTTCGAGGCAATATGACAGCAGTTCCTCGGCACTAACCTTGTGTTTAGGTAAGGATATAAGTGGCCGTCCAGAGGTGGCTGATCTGGTGAAAATGCCCCATTTGTTGGTCGCAGGTACAACAGGATCAGGTAAATCAGTTGCGTTGAATGCCATGATCCTCAGTTTGCTCTACAAAGCCACGTCTAAAGAAGTGCGTTTGATTATGATCGATCCGAAGATGTTGGAGCTATCTGTTTATGAAGGTATTCCACATCTACTTGCACCGGTTGTGACAGACATGAAAGAGGCTGCGAATGCTTTACGTTGGTCGGTTGCAGAAATGGAACGGCGTTATAAACTGATGTCGCATGTCGGAGTAAGAAACCTCGCTGGCTACAACAAGAAAATTGAAGATGCGATCAAGAAAAACCTACCTTTTCCTGATCCATTTGCCGATCCAACACCTGAAGGTGAGTCACCTGTATTGTTAGATACCATGCCTAACATTGTCGTAATCGTCGATGAATTAGCCGATATGATGATGACGACGGGTAAGAAGGTCGAGCAATTGATCGCAAGGCTAGCTCAAAAGGCGAGGGCGGCGGGTATACATTTGATTTTAGCGACACAGAGGCCTTCGGTGGATGTTATCACTGGCTTGATCAAGGCGAATATTCCAACACGGGTTGCTTTCCAGGTGTCTTCGCGGGTTGATTCACGAACAATACTTGACCAAATGGGGGCAGAAAATCTATTGGGTCATGGTGATATGCTGTATTTAGCACCAGGGACGGGTTTGCCTAATCGAGTGCATGGTGCATTCGTTTCAGATGAGGAAGTTCACGAGGTGGTAAACTATCTCAAAGCACACGGTGAACCGGAGTATATCGATGAGATTCTCGAAGGGCCTGTGGATGGCGGCGGTGATATGGGTGGCGGTGACTACGAGGGTGCTGAAGAGGTGGATGCGCTTTATGATGAAGCTGTGGCTATTGTCACAGAATCCAGAAAGGCTTCTATTTCTTATTTGCAGCGACGACTCAAGGTCGGTTACAACCGTTCCGCTCGTATGATCGAACAAATGGAACGAGATGGGGTTATCGCAGAGAATGCTGGTGGTGGAAGAGAAGTTATTGCGCCACCGCCTCCACCATCACCTGAATAAGTGTATGTTTCACCACAGTGCTCGTTAATTTCCGGTTAACCATCACTCAGATATTATGGAACTGTTTTAAAAAAGGCTCATCAGACCCACTATGAAAAAAATTATATTAGTTACTTTAACAGCATTATTATTCCAAACTCAGGCACTAGCAGAAGAAGCTAAAACACAGCTGGAAAACTACCTTAATAATATAAAAAACTTTGAGGCAAACTTTGAGCAGTCGTTAATTTCTGGTAAGGATGAATTACAAGAATTATCGAAAGGTAAGTTCTACCTTTCTCGTCCAGGTAAGTTTCTTTGGGAGTATTCAGAACCCTATGAGCAGTCAATCATTGCTGATGGTAAGAACATCTGGATTTATGATAAGGATCTAGAGCAGGTAACCGTCAGAGAGATGACTGAAATCCTTGCAGATAGCCCAGCATTATTACTGAGTAACGAAGTGGCTATTAGTGAAGAGTTTGATGTTAGTACGTTGCCGGATATATCATCGAGGAATCAGGAATGGTTTGTTTTGAAGCCGAAAGATCAAGATAAGCAATATGCTGACATCCGCTTAGCTTTTGAAAAAAAGCAACTCAGAGAAATGGAGCTTCGTGATAACTTCGGGCAATTAACAAAAATTGTGTTCTCAAAACAGAAAAGTAACCATGAACTGGCCCCAGAGCTTTTCAATTTTACTCCACCCGAAGGTGTTGATGTACTGAATGCTTCTACTGAGTAATTAGTTTTAACTCTATATTTATCATATAGTTAATTTTTTTGCAGGTATTGATTCATATTCATTAACTATTATTTTACATCTACTGCTTGCTAGGACGGACTAGTTGATCTTATCATTCTCGATCACTTAATAAAACTAAGAACTGCCGAAGAGGGAGTTCTAGGAGAGAGAAGATGGTTACCTATAAGAAAAATTTTGATCTAGATGAAGCTGATATCGAGTTGATTGAAGATACGCTTCGGAATCAGATCCGTACGCTTACCGACAATAAACAAAGCTTAAGTGAGGCAGAGTCTGGCCGTGCTATTAAGTTAGTTGAAACGATTAAGCGTTTAAATGAATTGCTGGGTAAATTACATAACCAGAAGATCTGGTATAGCCAAGTCAACCAAACTGGCGTACCTCTAGGCTAGTTTAATGAGTAGAGTTAGTGTCAGATAATTGTTCGGAACTCACTCTACTTACAGTCTAATCTAATTCTTTCTTGACCAGTGCATAAGCCGAGTGATTATGAATCGACTCGAAGTTTTCCGACTCGATTGTGTAGGCTAAAAAGCGCTTATCCTTATTTAAATCTACAGCGATATCACGAACAAGGTCTTCAACAAACTTAGGATTGTCATACGCTCTTTCAGTAACAAACTTTTCATCCGGGCGTTTTAACATGCCATAAAGCTCGCTTGATGCTGATTGTTCTGCAATATCGATCAGTTCTTCAACCCAAACAAATTCACTGACTGTACAACTAATCGTGACGTGCGATCGTTGATTATGTGCACCATAGTCAGAGATACCTTTTGAGCAAGGACATAAACTAGTGACAGGAACAACGACTTTCAAAGAAACTTGTGGTTTACCATCACGAACTTCGCCGATGAAAGTAACTTCGTAATCCATCAAGCTAGACACACCAGAGACAGGTGCTTTCTTATTGACGAAATATGGAAATGTCATTTCCAAGTAAGTTGTTTCAGCTTCTAGTCTTTCTAACGTTTCGCTTATCATTTCCTTAAAAGAATCGACCGTTATCTCATATTCGTGATCGTTAAGGATCTGGACGAAACGTGACATATGTGTGCCTTTAAAATGATGCGGTAAGCCGACATACATATTAAAGTTTGCGATCGTATGTTGAACACCTCCAGCACGAGCACTGACCACAACAGGGTGGCGAATGTCTTTTATACCGACTTTTTCAATATCAATTTTACGGATGTCCTGACTGTTTTGAACATCAGGTATATTAGTTTTTTTCATGTGTTTATTGGTTACCCGTTGGCTTATTTGTTACGGCTGACGATATAGTCGGCGATCCAGCGTAAGGTGTCTGCTCTTTCATCGAATTCTGACAAGCAATTGATAGCTTGATCATGTAAATCTTGCGCTGTTTGTTTGGCCCCTGCGAGGCCTAAAAGTTTCGGATAAGTTGGTTTTCCACGCTCAATATCTGAGCCTTGAGGCTTGCCGATCACTTCTGTATCACCTTCGATGTCCAAGACGTCGTCCCAAACCTGAAAGGCCAGACCTATACATTTTGCGTAGTGATCAAGTTTATCAAGCTGATCGGGTGTTATGTCGGGACAAGCCAGCGCACCCATTTTTACCGCAGAACGGATCAGCGCTCCCGTCTTATGAATATGCATATTTTCAAGCTGGGCAAGGTTTAAATCTTTGCCTACCGAAGCGAGATCAATCGCTTGGCCGCCAGCCATGCCGCGAGAACCACTGGCTTGAGCTAAGACTGAAATCATTTCAAGGCGATTCTCTGCACGAGTGTGAATAGCTTGATCATGAGCAAGGATATAGAAGGCTAAGGCTTGTAAGGCATCACCTGCGAGGATTGCGGTGGCTTCATCGAACTGCTTATGACACGTTAGACGACCACGTCGTAGATCATCATCATCCATCGCCGGAAGATCATCATGGATGAGTGAATAAGCGTGGATCATTTCAACCGCGCTGCTCGGACCATCCAAAGAGCTTAAAGAAACATTAAGAGCTTGTCCGGTAGCATAAGTCAATACGGGGCGGATTCGTTTACCATCTCCTAGCACAGAGTAACGCATGGCGGCATGTAAATGTTCAGGTTGAATATCTTCTGAGGGAAGCCAGAAATCCAACGCCTTATCGGCCAATATTTGGTAATTTTTTATCGTTTCAGATTGAGGCATGATTCATGTTTTAGTTAGATTATTAGCTCAGCCTGATCCTTGTTCGAAGTCTTCGAGAGCTGCTTTGTTGTCTTTTTCCATCAGGATTTTAACCTTCTGATCAGCTTCTTCAAGCGCTTGCTGGCATGCTCGTGTCAGAGAGATCCCACGTTCAAAGTGTTTTAGTGAATCTTCAAGACTAATTTCGCCATTCTCCATGGTTTCTACCAAGGTTTCGAGCTCTGCTAAGGATTTTTCGAAATTAAAAGCTTTCAGCTTTTTTGTCATGATATAGATTCCATGTGATCTGGGGGCGTTACGTTAACGCAGATCGTGATGAGCGGTCAATCTTGTTGGCATGACGAAACGAATAGGCGAGTTCTGTCTATTAAATTACCTAACATTGAGAACTCGCCCTGACCTTACTTGATCCTATATTCTCTCTAGGCTTTATCTAGAGGAATACGGATCTTTTGACCTGGATAGATCAGATCAGGATCTTCTATGACCTCACGGTTTTCCTCAAACAAGCGAGGGTATTCCATGGCATTGCCATAATACTGTTTTGCGATCTTACTTAATGAGTCACCTTTTTGAATGATGTAATATTCAACATTCGCTTCTTCTAGCACTTGAGCCACCTCTTCAGGAGCAACGGCAACCTCTACGGCCTCAGCTGCAGCGGCGGCAGGAGGGGTAATGCTGATCTTATCAACACGCACATCTTCGACACCCTTTACATTCCCAGCCATCAAAATCATTTTTTGTAAGGCTGTCGCGGACTCGCACTCAGCGCAAAGCGTAACGATGCCATCATCAAACTCAACTCCGAGATCTTTCACCCCAGGATTATTATCTTCGATATGCTTTTGGATATTTTCAGCTGCTTGCGCATCCTGTCCAAATAGTGACTTACCGATATCTTTAACAAATCCAAATAAAGACATTGTCTTACTCCCGTTTTTAAATAGTTAATGGATAAATACCGACATTATCATACCTCAGGCATTTGATAGTTACATCAATCAGAAAAGAGATTTCTCTTGATATTGTTTGCTGGTCTGATATAACTCCGACACGCATTAATTTTGGACAGCATTACATTGAGCAAAGATTACGACGCCTCCGACATAGAAATCCTCTCTGGACTAGATCCTGTTAGAAAACGACCTGGAATGTACACCGATACGGCACGCCCGAATCATTTAGTGCAAGAGGTTGTTGATAATAGTGTTGATGAAGCCATTGCCGGTTTTGCTTCAAAAATCGATGTGACATTACATACAGACGGTTCTATTGAGATTGGTGATGATGGCCGTGGGATGCCCGTCGATCTTCACCCAGAAGAAAAAGTACCGGGTGTCGAAGTGATCATGACGCGATTACACGCAGGAGGTAAATTCACTAAGAAAAATTATAAGTTTTCTGGAGGTTTACACGGCGTAGGTATCTCTGTGGTCAATGCACTGTCCAAACAACTTCACGTTTGGATTAAACGTGAAGGGCAGGAACACATGATGTCCTTTGCTGGAGGGGAGATTAGCTCTTCATTAAAAGTTGTCGACAAGGTTGGTAAACAAAATACGGGCACACGAATTCAGTTTTGGCCTGACGAATCCTATTTCGATACGGTCAAGCTGTCTCATACTCGTCTTAAACATGTACTACGTGCAAAGGCTGTTCTTTGTCCTGGTTTAACGGTAAACCTTCATAATCTAAACGATGATGAAAAAATCACTTGGCATTATCCAGATGGTTTTAGAACGTATTTGGGTGAGGCCCTAAAAGGATTAGAGCTTTTACCTGAAGAGCCTTTGAGTGGTTCAATGACGGGTGAAACTGAAACCGTAGATTGGGCCGTGCATTGGTTAGCGGAAGGTGGAGAAGTGGTTTCAGAAAGCTACGTTAACCTCGTTCCAACGATTCAGGGCGGCACCCATGTTAATGGTTTGCGATTAGGTTTATTGGAAGCCGTGCGAGAATTTTGTAACAATCGCAACCTACTACCACGTGGCGTCAAGCTCACAGCGGAAGATGTTTGGGAAAACTGTTGTTATTTACTCTCAGTAAAATTAGAAGAACCACAGTTTTCGGGGCAAACAAAAGAACGTTTATCTTCACGTGAATGTACGGCATTCGTTGCTGGAGTCACTAAAGATGCCACGAGTCTATGGTTACATCAGCATGTGGAAATGGCTGAGCGGATTGCAGAGCTTGCGATCAATCACGCACAGAAACGATTAAAATCAGCAAAACAAATCGTTCGTAAGCGCGTTACCGGTGGGCCAGCATTGCCGGGTAAATTGGCTGATTGTGTTTCTCAAGACTCTAAAGTGACTGAGCTTTTTCTCGTAGAAGGAGACTCAGCGGGAGGCTCAGCCAAACAAGCTCGAGATAAAGATAATCAAGCTGTCATGCCGTTACGAGGGAAGATCCTTAATACTTGGGAAGTAGATTCAGGGCAGGTCTTGGCATCTCAAGAGGTTCATGATATCGCCGTCGCGATCGGCGTTGATCCCGGCTCAGATGATCTGGAAAAACTTCGCTACGGTAAGGTTTGTATTTTGGCCGATGCCGATTCTGATGGACTGCATATAGCCACTTTACTCTGCGCATTGTTCGTAAAGCACTTCAAAAGTGTTGTTGCTGCAGGGCATATCTATGTCGCAATGCCGCCTTTGTTCCGTATAGATGTTGGTAAAAAAGTTTTCTATGCGCTAGATGAAAGGGAAAAGCTCGGAATTCTTGATCGTGTGGTCGCTGAAAAACTAAAAGGAACACCCAATGTTCAACGTTTTAAAGGACTGGGTGAAATGAACCCACCGCAATTACGCGAAACAACGATGGCTGAGGAAACCCGTCGTTTAGTTCAGTTAACGGTAGATTCTTGGGATGAAACGAATCAAATGCTGGATATGTTACTAGCGAAAAAACGATCAGCTGATCGAAAGTCATGGCTGGAAGAAAAAGGTGATCGGATCAACTTGCAGACTGAAGTTAGCTAATTTTGATCTGAGCCGGATCTTAATCATGTTATAACGAAATAAAAAATCAGGCTGCATCAATAGATATTGAATACAGCCTGATATATGCAGGAGAGTTAGATCTGCGCAAGTAACATTCTATTAATCATCGACCACAACACCCCAAGGGAATTTACCAACTTCAATCGTTTCAACAACGGTATTGCTCGCAGTGTCGATGACTGACAATGTGCCACTGACACCGTTGGTAGAGTAAAGGCGACTTCCATCACCATTAAGTGCTAAGCCCCAAACTCTCTTACCGACAGGGATCTCAGACAGAATTTCTAAAGTATCTGCGTTTAGTGCAAAAACCGTATTAGAACGGCCACCAGCTACATATAGAGTTTTCTCATCTTTGCTGAGTAATACATCTTTTGGTTTGGCTTTATCATCAGTCAGACTTAAAACCTTAACAACTTCATATGTAGTCATGTCAACCTTTTTCACTTCACCACCAATTTCGGCTGCGGTGTATGCGAAAGAACTATCATTGTTAAAAGTAACCGAACGAGGGCGGGATCCAACGAGAATGTTAGCAACAACTTCATGCTCAGGCACACTAATGACATGTAGCATATTAGTAGACTCACTCGTTACTATGACACGTTTACCGTCAGGAGAAGCAGCAACACCTTCAGGTTCGATCCCTACCTTAATCTGTGCAATCGTTTCACCTGTTTTTGGATTCAGCACGGTAGCCATATTATCTTCTTCATTAGATATATAGAGGTTGCCGTTAGGGTGAACTGCAAATGCTTCAGGATCGTCACCTGAGTCAAGATCTTTTATGACGTTGAGTGTGACAGGGTCAATGACAACTATTTTGTCTTCTCTACCTAAGGCAATATAAAGCTCAGAGCCATCTGGAGATAAACCAATGCCTCTTGGTTGTTCACCAACATCGATAGTCGTTTCTAGTTTGTTAGTTAGGCTATTGATGACACTAATCGATCCCCCTTTTTCATTGGACACAAAAATCCGGTTGGTTGGTTCTGCAATAGCTGATTGTGAACCTATAGCCAACAGGGCACAGATAGATAAGATTTTTTTCATTATGAAACGACTCCTTTATATATAGCCAAATATGTTGAACCTAGAATATGCTCTATTCAGATAAGTTAGTCTAGTGAGTTAAAAGACATGCTGCATTAAGAAAAATTCCTGAAGTAAGTAAAAGTAGAGTTTATTTTAAGTGTTGTCGCAAAGAGTCGTTGTTGTAAAAACACAACGATTGAAAGTGGTTTTAGAATTAATGTTTTTTATTGAAGTAACTTGAGGTATTGAACAACGGGCTAGCTCTTAAGTATCTAGAAAGGCTTGGGAACGATTACTAAATGTAGTACAGCACAGGGTGTTTGAGCTTAAATTAAAATTTGAAGAGTCTGCAGTTATAAAGAAGACAGGAGCTAAATAATGCACCTTTCACTAGATGCATTATTTCTAGATATTTGAACGGGTAGTTTATATTGGTCAACCGTGAATATTTAGAATAATGTTGTATTTTTGTATAAAAAATTACATAAAATGCAGTTTGTGTTGTATTTTTGATATAAAAACTTGCTTAAGTTGACATTACTGTTGTATTGTAGTTTCTCCGTTGTTGTAGCAACGTTCCAGCCAGTTCATTTTGATATTGAGTGGAACGCAGCAATGACTAAAATTTTTTTATCTCAGGAGACTTGGTCAAATGAACAAAAATAAAATGTTAAAAGGAGCATGTATTGCAGCTGCAGTTACTATGCTTTCTCCATTAGCAACCGCTGAAGAAGCTTCATGGAATATCTCGGGTTGGATCAACGAAGGTATGTTGTATTGGGATGATGGCGTTAACAGTGACGTTGATCAACTTTCTGATAACGGTACTACTTTAGGTAGCCGTATTACGCTTTCAGGATCTACACCTTTAGCTGGTACAGGTTTGAATGCTGGCTTTGAAGTGATCTTGGAGCCACAATCAAAAGCAACGGCTCTAATTTCAGCTAACCAAACTAACCTCGGTAACGGTGGTGGGAATAGCAATAATGATACTCTCGGTGGTGGAGTTGGCGTTTTAGGTACCAGCGTAAATGTTGGTGGTGCTTTCGGTAAGGTGACTTTTGGTCTTCAAAGCATGCCTACTGATAATATTGCTGTTTTAGGTGAACCATCATTGACACTTTGGTCAGGTATCGGCCCAGTTTTCCGTGGCAATGGTTTTCAAGTTCAAGGTGCTGCTGCTGGAACTGTTTGGGGTGACTTCTTGAGCTGTTACACTTCTAATGAGCTAGTGGGCGCTGGCGGTATTGGTCTTGATTGTAATGGTATTTACCGAAACGGTGTCCGTTATGACCTTCCTGCTTTTGGCCCAGTTAGTATTGCAGTTGGTTATGCGAATGACGACATATTGGACATTGCAGTTAAATATAGTGGTACGATTGGTGGTATGACGGCTAACGTGCACGGTGGTTATGCAATGAACGCAAACGGTGGTGCTCTAGTTGGTGCAACGGATGGTTCGGATAACTTTCAAATACAAGTTGGCTTAATGGATCCAAACACAGGTCTATTCGGTTCAATTGCTTACCAAAGAGAAACTGCTGATGGTGTAGCCGCGAATGTAAATGATGAAACTGATTCTTACTGGACTAAAATGGGTATTAAGAAAAACTGGGTTGGTTTTGGTGACACATCGATTTCTTTTGATTACGGCCAATATAATGACCAATTTTCTTCAGCTAGAGATCTAACGGGTTCAGAAGTCCAACGTTGGGGTTTCTCTGTAGACCAATATTTCGGTAGTAACTTGATTATCTACGGAAAGTACGAAAATTTAAGCTTAGATGTTGAAGGTAATGATGCTGCGTTATACAACGGCGGAGAAGATCTAGATACATTTACTTTAGGTCTAACTTACTTCTTCTAGGATTCTCTTCGAAGTTAGTAAGCGCTCTATTATATCGTATAAAAAAAGCCTCTTCGGAGGCTTTTTTTTACCACAAGAAAATGATTAAGCAGATTTGAATTAACTACGGTTCCTCATGTCATACGTTTGTGAGTAAGAATTTATACTGGGACGAGAAGCTTACTTTCTTCTCTGATTAATCCTTTTATAGTAGACTCTTCTGAACATAAACTTATCTAATCAATAATGGTGTAAGCCGCTCGCCATTAAGAAAACTTAATAGAAATTATGAAATTTACAAATAAGCAAGTATTCGTTGTCATATTTAGTTCTTTAATTCTTTTTTCGAATTCACTTTTTGCGATTGATCTGTTTAAAGAAGATAAAAGTCATATCATTTGGGAAGCCGGTAGAAACACCTATGTGATATTTGCTGATCAAGATAGTTCAAAGTATGGTCAAAACGATCATCCTATTGAGATAAACGAGCCTGATATTAGGAAGTCCTTACAAAACCTAGTTATTGAAGGTAGTCAATACTCTAAAGAGCAGACTGGTCCTGAAATGCTTTTCTCACAAGGGCAAATAGTTATTTTGGCTAAACAACTTGCCAGAGGCTTAGTAAAGGCTAAACCTGAACAGGATATTCTTTTCGCACTGAAAAGATCTAAAGATCGTTTCTTGGGTATGAAAAAAACTGAAGAGTTTGTAGCTGGCCGAGTTTTTTATAAAGATGGTCAATTAAACATTATTATGGGTGATTATAATCTACAGCGTCAGGAAGGTTTTGAAGCAGTCTATGATCCAACCCATGTAGGTATTGTAAAATACCATTTTTTCCAAGGTAGCAGAACCAAAGACTCGAAAAAATTTAAAGTAACCGTTGCTGAAACGAAGGGCGTACAGGTTAAAAATAAGAGTCGTCATGACTGGTTTGTTATCGATACTAAGCTTGCAGCATCAGCTTACGATGTTACTCAGAGAAGTCGTGATAGAAGCGAGTTAGAAGGTAAGAGACAGGAGCTGCAAAAAATATTGGGTGATGATGCCATTAGTGGGGGTTCGGCGAAAGAACGTGCACAGATGAGCCGTGAACGTCGCGAAATGCGTGCTGAAATGGCACGTATGCGTAAGGAAATGAAAAGCATGTCAGGTGGTGGCGCTGCTGGCGGTATTGAGCAGCGTATGGCGACTCTAAAAGGGTTGAAACAGAAAGGTTTAATTTCTGAAAAGGAATATCAGATTAAACGTCAGGACATCATCAAAGATTTATAGAAGCGTGTTCAAACTCTCTCTAAAATCATAAGGAGTTTGATATAGAGATTTGCCTCTTTTCAGTTAAAATTTTATCAACTGGAATGTCTGTGTTTTCTGCAGGTAGCGATGCGACTATCTGAGCCTCAAATGCGATGGCAATTTTCAGCTTAACTTTATGAGAGGCAAACCAACGATCATAATATCCAGCTCCAAATCCTATACGAAGCCCCTTTTCTGTAAACGCTAAACCTGGCGTGATCGCTACATCGATAACTTCATCGGTTACTTCACCAGATTTTGGTGTCAAAATACCTAAGGTGCCGGGTTCCAGATCGTCCCAATTTTGAAAATGCTGTGAAACCATTTCTTTGGGGCTTAGTATTTTAGGCACAACTATCTTTTTTCCGGCATCGAGTAAATTTTGAAGTAACTCATGAGTACTAACTTCTGTAGCATAAGAAATATACGAGAATATCACCTTAGCTTGTTGAATTTCATGAAGATTAAGTAAGTTTTCAGTGATTATTTTTGAATGTTTTTTACGGTCAAGTTGACTAATTCCTGCTCTCTTTTGCTTGAGAGAATCGCGAAGTATTTTTTTTTGATCGAAAAGTGAGGAATGATTGTTCAAAAGGCTTTCCTTTTAGGTTGGTTTTCCCTTAGAATACGCGGCTTTATTGAGTTTGCAGCAAATTCGTTGTTGCAATGAAGATTATAGAAACGAGAACTTAAATACAATGGTCAAAATTCGACTTGCCCGCGGTGGTGCAAAAAAACGTCCTTTCTATCATATTGTTGTTGCTGATGGTCGCAACAAGCGTGATGGTCGCTATATTGAAAGACTAGGTTTCTTCAATCCGTCTGCTTCTGGTCAAGAAGAGACTTTAAGATTGGATAACGAGCGTGTTGAGCACTGGATTTCACAAGGTGCGCAGCCTAGTGAGCGTGTTGCTAAGCTGCTTAAACAAAACGTAGCCGCAGCTTAAAGTAGTCTGGCGCTGTATTTGAATGACTGGTGAGGATTTTATTCATGTTGGTCATATTAATGGAGTGCACGGAGTACGCGGTTGGGTAAAAGTTTATTCTGATACTCGACCCAAAGGGAACATATTTGATTACGCACCTTGGTGGTTAGAAACACGCCAAGGTTGGCGAGAATTCAAAATACTCGAATCCAGACCACAAGGAAAAGGTTTGGTCGCTAGATTTGAAGGCTTGGATGATCGTGATCAGGCTTTGTTGTTGGTCAACTGTAAAATTGGGGTAAAACCTGGACAGTTACCAAAAGCAGAGGCTGGCGAATATTACTGGGCTGATTTGGTTGGACTGGAAGTGATCAATACTTCAGGTGAGTCTTTCGGAAAAGTTGCGGAAATGCTTGAAACAGGTGGGCATGATGTCGTACTTGTTAAAGGAGAGGGTGGCGAACATCTAATTCCTTTCGTACAAGATGTCTACATTTTAAATGTTGACTTGAAAGAAGGTAAGCTCAAAGTCGACTGGGAACAGGATTATTCAGAGTGAAGGGCTTGTTGTGAAGATAAGCGTTGTAACTTTGTTTCCTGAGATGTTCGATGCAATCACCCAAAAAGGTGTGACCAGCCGAAGTATTAATAAAGGATTATTAGAGCTGGAGTTTTATAATCCCAGAGACTTTACTAGTGATGTTCACCGTACGGTTGACGATCGACCCTATGGTGGTGGTCCTGGCATGGTGATGATGGTTCCTCCATTGCGGAAGAGCATAGAAGCCGCAGGTGGTAAGAAAGCGCATAGAATTTGTATGTCGCCGCAAGGACGAAAACTTGATCAAGCCGGTTTAAAAGAGCTGCTTGAATATGATGAATTAATTATTGTTGCAGGACGTTACGAAGGAATTGACGAGCGCGTTTTACAACAGGATATCGACGAAGAGTGGTCGATTGGTGATTATGTCATAAGTGGTGGAGAACTGGCGGCCATGGTGGTTATCGATGGTTTGATCAGAATGATCCCTGGTGCACTAGGTCATGAGGATTCTGTCAGCGAAGATTCATTCTTCAACGGTTTATTAGATTATCCTCATTACACGAGACCTGAGCAGACGGGTGCTGCTGACGAAGAAATACCAAGTGTGTTGCTAAGTGGCAATCACAGAAATATAGAACGCTGGCGTTTAAAACAATCGCTGGGAAGAACTTGGCTACGAAGATCCGATTTGTTTGATCAGCGAGTTTTAAACGAAGAAGAACAGTCTTTATTAGATGAATTTATACGGGAGCATAAGGCTCTCTGATTTTGGAGCAAAATAAAAATGAGTAACATAATTCAGGAACTTGAAGCTGAACAAATGAACAAAGAGATCCCAGAGTTTGGCCCTGGTGATACGATTCTTGTTCAAGTTAAAGTTAAAGAAGGTGAGCGTGAACGTCTACAGGCATTCGAAGGTGTTGTTATCGCTAAGCGAAACCGTGGTCTGAATTCTGCCTTTACTGTCCGTAAAATTTCACATGGCGAAGGGGTTGAGCGTGTTTTCCAAACTTACAGTCCTCTCGTTGACGAGATTATCGTTAAGCGTCGTGGTGCAGTAAGACGTGCAAAACTTTATTACATGCGTGAACTACGCGGTAAAGCGGCTCGAATCAAAGAAAAAATTGGTGGCATGAAAAAGTCTAATGCTAAAACTGCAAAAGCAGCTCTAGCTCCAGCCGCAAAAGCAGGCGAAGATTTAACTAAAATCGAAGGCATCGGCCCTAAGATTAATGATTTGCTGCAAGAAGGTGGAATTAATACTTTTGCTGATCTAGCCGGAACAGCGCCAACAGCGATTAAAGATATTTTATCTGCTGCAGGCGGTGCATTTGCTTCTCATGATCCAGAAACGTGGCCAGCACAGTCAGAAATGGCGCGTGATGGAAAGTGGGATGAGTTGAAAGTATGGCAGGATGAGTTAGACGGTGGCAAAGAAAAGTCATAGTCACAAGAGACTGACTCTTAAAGAAGGCGGTCTTTTGACCGCTTTTTTTTGCTCAAAAAATAGCAGTAAACTAATTTTTAGTTTTTTCGTAACTTGAGATTAGGTGTTCTTTTTGTTTTCGGGATAACTTTTTGATTGCAAATTCTCTGGAGGCGGCAGCTGATCGAGAGTCAGCATTTTCGGAATAGACAAGACTTACGGGCTGTCGACTACGGGTATATTTTGCTGCCCCCTTGCCGTTATGTTCGGCGAGCCGACGCTCAACATCTAGCGCGATCCCTGTGTAGAACGTATCGTCTGCGCAACGGACGATGTAGATGAACCACGATTTTACAGTCAATTTGAAATTAGCTTGATCGTTTAATAACACGATCGATCACAGCGGCACCAACACTATCACCCCAAACATTAACCGTTGTTCTAAACCGATCTAGAAACCAATCTACGGCGAGTAATAAGCCGATGCCTTCTAGTGGAAGGTTCACTGCTGAAAGGACGATGACCATCGTTACAAGTCCAGCTTCGGGTATTCCGGCAGCGCCAATGGCAGCGAGAGTTGCTGTAACAAAGATAATGGCTTGCTGGCTGATGCTCATATCAATCCCATAGGCTTGAGCAATAAACATGACAGCGGCTGATTCATAGAGCGCAGTGCCATCCATGTTGATCGTCGCTCCTAGCGGTATTACGAATCGAGTTGCACGTGGATCAACCCCATTTTCACGTGCGCATTCCATGGTTAGAGGAATTGTTGCTGACGAGCTGGCCGTTCCAAAAGCTGTTAAAAGTGCTCGACCCATCCCCGTTAAGTAGGCAAAACCTCGCCCTGTGACAAACCACAAAATGGCCATCAATACACAGAAATGCAGGGTGAGACCTGTGAGTACAGTAACAACATGTAGGCCGACCGCTTTGATCTCTTGAAAGAAAGCTTCACCACCGCCTGCCATGCCCAATCGTGCGGCGATTAATGCAAAGATACCTAACGGCGCGAAATACATCAGCCAGATCACCACCTTCATCATCGCTTCGTTAAGACCATCGAAAAATGCGATCACAGGTTTGCCTTTGTCACCAACGGTTGTCAGAGCGGCAGCAAAGAGCAGGCAGAAAAATATAATAGGTAAAAGTTGATTTGAGCCACCAGCCTCGATCAAGTTAGGTTTAACTAGCGAGAGCACGATCTGAGAAAAGCCCATATCTTCTTTGCCGGAAACTTTCTCCGGAATGGACTGACTAAGCTCAGTCATACCTACACCGGGTTGGATCAAGTTAACAACCAATAGCCCGATCAATACGGCAATAGCAGTTGTTGAAGCATAATAAAGAATGGTAATTCCACCGATCTTGCCGAGCTTTCTAACATCACCCAAGGAACAAATACCACTGATCACAGCGGCTACGATGAGAGGAAGAATGACGAGTTTTAAGGCATGTAAAAATAGATCGCCCATCCACTTGATAGAGACCATCGTCTCACCCCAAATCCAACCAGAAGTGATTCCGGCGATAACGCCAATGACGATGGCGATCAGAAGGTAAACGGCGTGCTTATGAGGCATGGTGGACTCCAAGTCTTTTGTAGGTTGGATTAGACTAGCGTAATCCTGCTTTGATTGGAATCGTAGTTTGTATCTTTCTTATCTTGGTTTAGTGGGTAGCTTCTCTAATTAGCGTAACGTAATCAGACATAAGAAATACTATGTGAGCTAAAGCAGCCTTGTCATAGGTTATTAGGTTCAATCCATGTGAAACTATCACCCTGAGACTTAATTCTATTATTTGCAATTTTCTTTTTTATAAAATCTTGTTTCTCTGGATGTGCTTGATCGTAGTAAAGTTCAAAATTTTCTAGTGCACGTGTTAAAAGCATTGCAGTTTCTAGCTCAAGGTCTAGTTTAAGATAATTTTTATCGGTCTCTGAGTCATGATGTTTGAAATTATTTTTAGCTTTGTTTTTTAAATCGCGAGACATTTTCTTTATCTTGTCTTCGTTAGCGTTATTTGTTTTCGGATCGTCAGAGACTAAATCAAGAGTAGGTTCAGTAACCGTACGATAAAAGTCATAGAGCTCAGTAGTTTGCCGACTCAAGGAATGTGTTTTGCCTTTATTCTCAGCAAGCTTGCCGAAGATCTCTTCAGAAGCTGCAGCTAAAGTGATAGCTGATGGATACTCTTCTTCATTGAAATAAAGTCTTAATGCCATATTTAGTTGAGATAAGGCAAGTTTGTCTTTCGGAATAGATTGAAGATTAGACATCTTCTTTTCCTTTTTTAGTTTAAGAAATCTGGAGCAGAAAACCTCAGAAGGTCGGATTAGCGTAGCGTAATCCGACACAAAGTCTTCTGGCTTAAACTAAACCAAGAATATTATAGCCAGAGTCAACATAGGTGATCTCACCTGTGATCCCCGCAGCAAGATCAGAGCACATAAAGGCAGCGGCATTACCGACATCGTCAATCGTTACATTACGGCGGAGCGGAGCGCTTTCTTCTACGGCGTTTAAAAAGCCACGTAAGCCAGAAATACCGGATGCAGCGAGTGTTTTGATCGGGCCTGCAGAAATTCCGTTAACACGGATGCCTTCTGGACCGAGGTTGGTTGCCATGTAACGAACATTCGCTTCGAGGCTGGCTTTGGCTAAACCCATTACGTTGTAGTTAGGCATGGCACGCGCAGCACCGATATAGCTTAATGTTAGCATTGAACTATTTCGGTTTTTCATCATCGGGCGAGCACCTTTGGCTAGCGCTGTGAAACTGTATGAGCTGATGTCGTGAGCGATCTGGAAGCCTTCACGCGTAACGCTGTCCATGTAGTCACCAGCGAGTTCTTCGCGTGGCGCGAAGGCCGCTGCGTGGATCAGAATATCTAGGTGTTCCCACTCTTTGCCCAAGCTATCGAAAACAGCTTGGATTTCTTCATCACTACCCAGATCACAAGGCATGGTGATTGTGGAGTCCATTTCAGCTGCGAATTTTTCTACACGACCTTGTAATTTTTCGTTCTGATAAGTGAAAGCAAGGTTAGCGCCTTCGCGATGCATCGCTTTAGCGATACCGTAAGCAATCGAACGATTACTTGCTACACCGACGATAAGTGCATTTTTACCCTTTAGAAATCCCATGGTTGATCCTCTTTTTAAATTTTATTCGGCGTATATTGAGGAGTAATGTTAGTATCTTCTCCACGTTAACTCACAATGTTATAAGAAACTGAATGTTCAGGCGACAACCTTTTGCACTTTTCATACTTTTACTGATCTGTAGCGGCTGTTCCGATAGCCCTTGGAACAATCCATATCCTGCTGAACAGGATATGGCGAAGATACTATATGATCACTTTTCGGGGCGACCAAAACACCTCGATCCTATTCGTTCGTATAGCGCGAACGAGTATATATTTCTCGGGCAGGTTTATGAACCGCCATTACAATATCATTTTTTGAAGCGGCCTTATGAACTGACGACGTTGACGGCAGCAGAGATGCCTCAGGTGAGCTATTTCGATAAAGATGGCAATAGGCTGCCAGCTTCTGCACCTTCAGATCAGATCGCGTCGAGTCTTTACCGCATCACGATCAAGCCGGGAATTCAATTTCAGCCACATCCAGCGTTAGCAAAAGATCATAATGGAGATTATCTCTATCACAAACTTACACCGGCTGATCTTGATGATGTATACACGCTTGATGATTTTTCATTGCAAGCTGAAACCAACACGCGTGAGCTAACGGCGGATGATTATGTCTATCAGATTAAGCGCATGGCACATCCAGGTACGCACTCGCCGATTGCAAGTTTAATGTCAGAACATATTGTCGGATTGAGTGATTTGTCTGTTGAGTTGAGAAAAAATTATAACGCTGAAGAAAAGGCTTTTATTGATCTGAGAAAAGTTTCTATTGCTGGGGTTAAGGTTGTTGATCGGTATCGTTACGAGATCAAGCTTAAAGGCAAATACCCACAGTTTATCTATTGGCTATCTATGTATTTTTTCTCGCCTATGCCTTGGGAAGCGGATTTGTTTTATGCACAAAAAGGCATGGAAGATAAAAATATTACACTAAACTGGTATCCCATTGGAACGGGGCCATTTATGTTGACAGAAAATAATCCTAATCGGCGAATGGTGCTTGGGCGAAACCCAAATTACCACGGTGAGAAGTTTCCTCTTGAAGGCGAAGAGGGTGATCTGGAAAGTGGCTTATTGAAGGATGCCGGAAAAGATCTGCCTTTCATTGATAAGGCAATTTATTCTTTAGAGAAAGAAACGATACCTTCATGGACGAAGTTTCAGCAAGGCTTTTATGATACCTCTGGCGTTAGTTCGGATAGTTTTGATCAAGCAGTACAGTTCGGTGCGCAGGGCGATGCAGAACTCACAGATGATATGCAAGCGAAAGGGATTAAGTTACTGACAGCGGTAACCACGTCAACTTTTTACATGGGCTTTAATATGCTCGACGATGTGATTGGTGGTCAGTCTGAACGGAACAAAAAATTACGACAAGCTATCTCCATTGCTGTTGATTATGAAGAATATATTTCTATTTTTGCTAATGGTCGCGGAGTTCCTGCACAAGGCCCAATTCCTAATGGTATTTTTGGAAGCAAACTCGGTGAAGAAGGAACTAACTCTATTGTTTATGACTGGAGGGATGGCAAGCAAAGACGTAAGCCGCTGGAGGCTGCAAAACGGTTAATGATTGAAGCTGGTTATCCTGCTGGTCGAGATGAAAAAACGGGTAAGCAGTTGATTCTCTATTTTGATAGCACTGGTGGAGGACCAGGCAGTAAGTCGATGCTCAATTGGTTGGAAAAACAGTTTGATAAACTAGGCATTGAACTTGTCATTCGCGCGACAGATTACAATCGTTTCCAAGGAAAAATGACGAAGGGAACGGCACAAATATTTCAATGGGGCTGGAATGCGGACTACCCTGATCCTGAGAACTTTATGTTCCTGCTCTATGGCCCGAACGGCAAGGTTGAACATAAGGGAGAAAATGCGGCAAATTATAGTAATGCAAAGTTTGATGCCTTATTCGAGAAAATGAAGAACATGGATAACGGGCCAAAACGCCAAGCAGTGATCGATGAAATGGTGGCTATCTTACGTGATGATTCTCCATGGTTATGGGGTTGGCATCCTGTCGCATTTTCTTTGCATCACGACTGGTATGAAAATGCTAAACCGAACCTAATGGCAAACAACACATTGAAATACAAAAATATTGATCCGGTCTTGCGCACAGAAAATCGAAAATCTTGGAATCAGCCAGTCTTGTGGCCACTGAAGTGGTTATTTTTATTGTTTGTATTATCACTCATTCCTGCGATATATATCTGGTGGCGTAAAGAGAGGGCAAGTGCATTATGATGGCTTATATCATTCGTCGTGCACTCTATGCGATCCCGATTCTGATCGGTGTAAATGTTCTGACTTTTGTTCTGTTTTTTGTTGTTAATAGTCCAGACGATATGGCGCGCATGCAGCTGGGTGAAAAGCGCCTGACTGAAGAAGCAATTCAAGGATGGAAACAAGAACGTGGTTATGATAAACCGCTTCTTTGGAACAGTTCTGAAGAGGGTTTAGAAAAGGTCACTGATACGATATTTTTTAAAAAATCGATAAGACTTTTTCTTTTTGATTTTGGCCGATCAGATAGTGGCCGAGACATCAGTTTTGATATTAGCCAACGGATGTGGCCGAGCTTGGCGATTGCTATTCCGGGATTGATCGTTGGGTTGCTAGTCAACATTACTTTTGCATTGTTGATTGCATTTTTTCGAGGGACTTATCTTGATATAACGGGGGTGGTTTTCTGTGTGATATTGATGTCGATCTCAGGGCTTTTTTATATTATCGGTGGACAGTTTTTAGTCGGTAAATTAATGAATCTAGTGCCGATATCAGGTTATGACACGGGCCTCGAATCGATCAAGTTTTTAGTCTTGCCTGTGTTGGTCGGTTTGGTCGGAGGAATTGGATCAGGGACACGTTGGTACCGAACAATCTTTCTAGAAGAGATTGGTAAGGACTATGTACGTACCGCTCGATCCAAAGGATTGTCAGAACGGTTGGTTATGTTTAGACATGTATTGAAAAATGCCATGATCCCTATTTTGACTGGCGTGGTGGTTGTATTGCCGATGTTGTTTATGGGTAGCCTCATTACGGAATCTTTTTTCGGTATTCCAGGATTAGGCAGCTATACATTGGATGCGATAACCAGTCAGGATTTCGCCATCGTCAGATCAATGGTCTTTCTTGGTTCTGTACTTTATATCATTGGTTTATTACTGACGGATATTTCATACACATTAGTTGATCCAAGAGTGAGGTTACAATAATGCCTACCTTACTCTGGACGGATGGGCTGATCTTTTTATTATTGTTTATGGTCGTCATGTTTGTTCTGCACGTACGACGTCATGAGCACTTATTACGCCCATGGCGTTCGGTGTTACGAAGTCGAGTTGCAATGGCTTCTGCGGTTATATTATCGGTCTACCTTGTCATAGGCTTGCTCGACTCGCTCCACTTTCATCCTAAGTTAGACAACCCAAAAGCTGAACAAGCGCAATACTCCACAAAAATAAATAGTGTGTTTGATGTATTGGTCAGCCATTTATTAGAGCAAGATGAAAAAACCTATTCGGCTCCCTTTGCTGCTTATCAATACAGTAAAGAAACCATAGAACTTTCTGATGGAAGCACGGTGAGAGAATTACCGAGACTGAAGTTTGGTGGTGCACACCTTACTGATCCTGACAGTGAAAAAGTATCCGATATTTTTAATCGTACTTTGGTGGCGTCAACCAAAGCGTTGGTCGTGTTTATCGTAATGATAGGGCTGATCACATGGCGAATTGCGGCAAAAAAGTCATGGCCATTTAGCAATGTGATAAAAAGTATTTTAAAAGGTGAAATGGAAACGCCTTGGAAGGTGATTTTCATAACATTAGGCATGAGTTTCTGGGTATTGATTATCGCTTGGGATCTGAGCCATGCGTATCATATTTTCGGTACGGATAAGGTGGGCCAAGATGTTTATTATCAAGCGATGAAGAGTATCCGCACAGGACTAATTATCGGCACATTAACCACCTTAGTGATGCTACCTTTTGCTGTTTTGATGGGAATTTCAGCAGGTTATTTTCGGGGTTGGATCGATGATGTCATTCAATATATTTACACCACTCTGAACTCAATTCCTGGAGTGCTATTGATCGCTGCCTCAATTCTAATGTTGCAGGTATATATGGCCAATCATGCCGAAGATTTTGCCAGCCTTGCTGCACGATCAGATATGCGCTTATTATTTTTATGTATCATTCTCGGAGTCACTAGCTGGACGGGTTTATGTCGATTATTGCGTGGTGAAACTATGAAGCTACGCGAGGTTGATTATATTCAAGCCGCACAGGCCTTTGGGGTCGGACACATGACGATTATCTTACGCCATATTTTACCTAATGTTATGCATATTATTTTGATCTCCGTAGTGATTGATTTTAGTGGCTTAGTGCTCGCCGAAGCGGTCTTGTCGTATATCAATATCGGTGTTGATCCAAGCATGAATAGCTGGGGAAATATGATCAATAGTGCACGCATGGAAATGGCAAGAGAGCCTGTCGTATGGTGGGCACTAGCAGCCTCATTTATCTTTATGTTTGTATTAGTGCTGGCGGCGAATTTATTTTCTGATGCTGTTCGAGATGCATTTGATCCGAGATTAAGAGAACGAGAAGAATGACAGATAAAATGAATCTTCCTTCAGACAAAGAACTCACTCTGCGAGTGGTGCCGATGCCTAAAGATACTAATTATGGCGGCAGTATTTTTGGAGGATATATTTTTTCTCAAATAGATATAGCGGCAAGCATTCCTGCGCTCAAACGAGCTAAAGGACGTGTGGCCACCGTTGCAGTGAATTCCATCGAGCTTCGTCAAGCGGTGTTTGTGGGTGATATTTTAAGCCTTTATGCGCATGTATCTAAGGTTGGACGTACTTCGATCACTGTCGATGTTGAGGTCTATGCTGAGCGCAATGTTGAAGATCCTCAAGTAGTCAAGGTCACGCAGGCGAGGCTGACCTTTGTAGCATTGGATGAAGACAGGAAACCACGCCCAGTTCCGCCAGAAGAAGTTGAGGCGTGATTGATGTGTGAAAAAACAGGAGAGAGTCTCTAATGACTGAACCTTTATTACAGATATCAGACCTAAAGGTTAGCTTTGGTTCAACACCCGCCGTTAATGGAATAGATATAATCATTAATCGTGGTGAAACTTTTGTATTACTTGGTGAGTCTGGTTGCGGGAAATCTATTTCTGCAATGAGTGTCATGCGGTTGTTACCGAATTCTGCGACGATCAACTCAGGCAAAATATTGCTCGATGGCGAAGACCTTTTACAACTACCAGAATCAAACATGCGAACGATTCGGGGTGGTAAAATAGGGATGATTTTTCAAGAGCCTCAAACGTCATTAAACCCTGTAATGTCTATTGGGTCGCAAATCGCAGAGTCATTAACATGGCATAAAAAACTTAAAGGTAAGTCTGCAAGGAATCGCGTTGTTGAGTTGCTGGAAGCGGTTGGCTTAACAGATGCTGATCGACGCTATGATGAGTTTCCTCATCAATTTTCCGGTGGCATGAAGCAACGTGTGATGATAGCAATGGCCTTGGCTGGCGAACCAGAACTATTGATTGCGGATGAACCATCAACGGCTTTAGATGTAACCATTCAAGCACAAGTTTTAGAGCTATTATTGAAGCTACAAAAAGAACGTAACATGGCTATCTTATTTATTACGCATGATTTAGGGGTGGCCTCAAAAATGGCCGATCATGTCGGGGTTATGTATGCTGGTAAGATCGTGGAAACTGCACCACGAGATCAGTTTTTTAAAACGCCTGCACACGCATATTCACAAAAACTATTTGCTGCATTGCCAAGCAAGATTAAGCGTCAGGAAGAGGAAAAAAATCTTGTAAAAGATCAAGTCTCTGATGTATTACTAGAAGTTAAAAATCTCGATGTACACTTTCCAATCCGAACGGGTTTTTTCAAAAAAGTGACGGGCCATGTGAAAGCCGTTAATAACATTTCTATGACTCTGGAACGAGGAAAAACTATTGCCATGGTAGGTGAGTCTGGCAGTGGTAAAACAACTTTCGGAAAAGGTGTTTTACAATTGATAAAACCAACCAATGGCTCTGTAGTTTTTGATGGAATTGACCTGACTAAACTAAGCTTAGCGGAGCTGAGGAAGCGTCGAACAGACATTCAAATTGTCTTCCAAGATCCATATTCTTCAATGAATCCGAGAATGATTATTAGTGATATCATCGAAGAAGGAATGGTTGCACAAGGAATAGGAAAAACTAAGCAAGCACGTATCGCTAGAGTTGAAGAATTACTTGAGCAGGTTGGTTTAGAAAAAGAACATCGCTTGCGTTATCCACATGAATTTTCAGGTGGACAGCGACAGCGGATTTGTATTGCGCGAGCTTTAGCCGTTGATCCGAAACTAATTATTTGTGACGAGCCGACCAGTGCTTTGGATGTCTCTGTACAATCACAGATTTTAACCTTATTGAAGGATCTGCAAAGTAGACTTGGGCTAACCTATCTGTTTATCACGCATAATCTAGGTGTTGTTGAGTATATTGCCCATCAGGTTGCTGTGATGTATCAAGGTGAGATCGTTGAGTATGGTGATGTAGAGCAGGTTCTTTATGAGCCTAAACATGGTTATACACAAAAATTACTAGCCGCTGTACCAACCATTGAAACCGGCACATGAGCGAGTTAAATATTATTTTTAAGGCTTTATCTTTCGCGGCATTAAAACATCGTGATCAACGTCGAAAAAATATTGAAGCTTCTCCGTATATTAACCATCCCATTGATCTTGTGAATGTTTTAGTCAACGAAGGACAGGTTACGGATACAGACGTAATCGTCGCAGCAATTTTACATGATACTGTTGAAGATACGGATACGGCGTATGCTGAACTAGAAAAAGAATTTGGAAAGGCTATCGCAGATATTGTTAATGAGGTAACAGATGATACGAGCCTAGGTAAGGAGAAAAGAAAGCAACAACAAATCGATCGTGCTGCGCACGCCAGTTTTCAAGCTCGTTTAGTTAAGCTCGCTGACAAAATTTGTAACTTACGAGATATGAATTCAGCGCCTCCAGCAGGTTGGGATATTGAGCGGCGGCGTGAATATTTTTATTGGAGTAGTGAGGTTATTAATGAGTTCAGAGGGACGCACGAGAAGTTAGAGCGTATTTTTGATCAGGTTAGTTCCAAAGTTCCTTAATTAGCCTATAAACCGAAAAATAATAATTAGAGATTTTTATGAGCACTCAAAATATTAAAAATAAAGTAAATGTGCTTGATAATCCAAAGTGGCAAACAAATCAGATAGCTTCGAATGCAGCTTCGCATTATAAGTCGATACTCTTTTTTGGCCTTTTCTGGAATGGGTTCTTGTCCGTGTTTCTCTTCTTTATTTGGGAGGATATTGGGGATATATTAAGCGACTCTATTATTGCCTATGTATTTATCCTTTTCCCTATCGTCGGTATTTATATTATTTATCTCGGAGTAAAAGAGGCGTTAGCTTGGAATAAGTTTGGGGCTACACCGCTTGTGATGGACCCTTTTCCGGGGGAAATAGGAGATCTCGTTAGTGGCTATGTTGACGTCAATATCGTTTATGATCCAACCAGCATTGTAACGGTTACTCTATCCTGTCTACGCCATAAATTAGTGACCCATAAAAATAAAAGTAAATACTATACAGACACGGTATGGGATAAAGAAACTGTTGTAAATTTAACAACATCATCAATCGGAAGTCGGGTGAAGTTTGAGTTTGAAGTTCCTGAAGGTTTACCTGAAAGTGAGTTAGAGTCTGATCTATTTCATGATTGGAAATTTCATATCAAATTAGCGTTAAAAGGACTTGATCTTGAACGCGAATTTGACATACCGGTAATGAAAAGCACTCAGGAAAATTTTGATCGATATGGTCGATAAAGTTTCAATTTATAGCCTAACGTTATTAGAAGCTTGACGAGCCTAGAAAATTTCAGGAAGACAACTAAACTTATAAGAAATTTAGAATGTGTTAGCTGTTAGTAGTGAGCTTTAGTAGAAGTAGTCTTGCTATTAAGGAGAATGAGATACTCCTTTAATCAAGGTGCGGATCAGCTGATGTTCTTTTGGTATTTTTGTTGTAAATCAGAATTGAAAATAGTAATAGAATTTTCTGCCTTAGAAAATGTTAGATGAACAGGGACATAAAAAATGAATTTAGAAAAAGTGATTTTTGGTTTTTTTATCGTTTTAGCGTTAACACTCAACTTTGGTTTTTTTATCGGTGAAATCGATAATCCTACTCATCATCATGTGTATGAGTTGTTCGCTGTGATTGTAGTTAACTTGATAGCAACGATTTTAAAATTTGGTGATCGAACCCAGATTGGTGCGGTTTTATTAGCGACAAGTTTGGTTGCAGATTTACAATTGATCGCAGCCGCTGGGGTTTGGACTTATGTTGTTAACATCAATGGCATGCCTATGACACCAGATGTTATGGCAAGTATTGTGTCGCTTTCAGGTGGGGCTTTATTAGCAAATATTATCTCAGTTGTGTTGCTGGTACTTGAGACAATAATGCTCTTACGATAGCTTGATTGAACGCTGATATGGACCAAATATTCTGGTTAATTCTCATGCGTATGCGGCGCCCATTGTTGGTGCTGATCGGCGTATATAGTATTGCCATTCTTGGTATGGTGCTGGTAGCTGGGCCTGAAGAGAATGGCCAAATCACGCACATGGATTTTTTCCATGCAGTTTATTTTGTTAGTTATACCTCTACGACCATAGGTTTCGGCGAACTTCCTTCGGCATTTTCCCCATCACAACGGATGTGGGCAATGGTTTGTATTTATATGAGCGTTGTTAGCTGGATTTATTCTCTCGGCGCAATTCTCGCTCTAATTCAAGACCCTGCTTTTCGACAGGCGATGACTGAACGTCATTTTGCGCGTAGTGTCAGAAAGATAAAAGAACCATTCTATTTACTCTGTGGTTACGGTGAAGCGGGGAGAGCCTTAGTCCAGGCGCTTACACAGTACAATATTAGAATGGTTGTTATTGATAAAAGTGAAGATCGGATCAATCAATTGAGTTTAGAAGATCAGACACTGCCCGTTCATGTTCCTGGTCTATGCGCTGATGCTGAAGTACCAGAACATTTATTAGAAGCTGGGCTGAAGAATCCTTCGTGCTCGCGTGTTATCGCATTGACAGACAATGATACCGTTAATCTAAAGATAGCTTTAACTAGTAAGTTACTTAACCCATCCCTTAAATTGATCGCCACTGCTCGGAATGAAGAAACCAAGCTAAACATTGCATCATTTGGAACAGAGCACATCGTTGATGCTTTTGAGATATTTGGTGAGACAATAGCGCTTTCACTTCATTCGCCTGATCAATATTTGCTAAGAGAATGGCTATCTGGAGTTGCAAATACTCCATTCAAAAAACCTGCGATGCCTCCCCGAGGTACGTGGATCGTCTGTGGGTTTGGCCGACTCGGGCGTTTTCTCGTCAATCACTTAGAGAGTGAAGGCTTGCCTGTCGTTGTTATTGAGCCAAATGAGGATATTCTTTCAGGATCTCACAAAGTGGTTTACGGGCGTGGCACTGAGGCTGATACCTTACTCGATGCAGATATAAAAAATGCTGTGGGTATTTTTGCTGGAACAGATAATGACCCTAATAATTTGTCTATAATTATGACGGCTAGGCAGTTAAATCCATCTCTATTTATTGTTGCACGACAAAATTTAGGGGCTAACTCAGCTCTCTTTGAAGCCCTTGATGCAGATATCACTATGAACCCGGGGCATGTTCTTGCGAATAATATCCGTGGTTTGCTAACGATGCCAAGACTTTCTGAGTTTTTACAGCAGGTGTCAAGTTATGATAATAAATGGGCATGCGATTTATTTAAGCGTTTAGAAGATACTATTGGTACAGAGACCATACCGGATATATGGGAAGTTAAGGTTACTGAGAAGCACTCGCCTGGTATCTTGGAGGTTATATCGACTGATCAGCTTGTGACAGTAGAGCACTTATTGATCGATGCTTATAACAGAGAAATGCGTTTAAAAGTTTATCCTTTATACCTTGTTAGAGCGGGGCAGGGACGATTGATGCCGGAGAAGGAAACGGTTTTAGAAATAGGAGATAAGATCTTATTCTGTGGTGTAGGCCATGCTTATCATCGTATGAAACTATTACTTAATGATTATTATCTATTACAGCAGGTCATATTAGATCGAGAGGTCCCTCGAAGCAGTGTCATGCGTTGGATTCTTGGGACTGGTTAGCAGGAATCTTAAATCAGTAGAAAGTATTTTTCTTAAAATTACCTTAGCTTCTAATAAAATCTAAGAGAAAAGGTTTAACCTCAAGCTATGGTTTTTTAGGATCGTAGACAACAACGAGATTACGTCCAGCATCCTTAGCTTGATAAAGGGCCCGATCAGCAGCTTCGATGAGATCTTTTCCTTCATAGTCCTTTTCCAATAAGGCTACTCCAGCGCTGATCGTAATATTTACATTCAATCCATCATGTTCGAAGTTACGTTTTTCTATGGCTACACGAATACGGTTTGCTAAAAAGTTAGCGCCATCAATATCGGTTGTATTAAGGATGACAGCAAACTCTTCACCACCATATCGGAAGACGATATCGCTACGTCGGATGCACTCTGTTAAACAGTTACCCACACCTTTTAGCACAGCATCACCAGCAAGATGCCCATATTTATCATTAATACGTTTAAAGTGATCGATATCTAGCATGATCACTGAAAGTGCCGCCCCATTTCGATGAGCTAACTCAACTTCACGTTCCAATGTTGTATCCATCGCAGCGCGGTTGTTGACACCAGTAACGGGATCTTTATAGGCTGTCTGAATAGCTTGCTTGTAAAGTAGCGCGTTATGTAAAGGGTAGATCAAAGAACAAAGTAAAGACTCAAACCATTTGATTTCATTTTGATCAAAAGGGATATGACGAGAAATTGTTACATCACCAAGTGATTTTTCCAGTAATGTGACCTGGTATGAACAGGTATTGATAGCAGGTTTGCCTACTAGCAGCTCAACGTCCTCATCTTTATGAACATATAACAAGCTATCATGCTCAACGAAGTCTGCGAGTTTTTCAGCAAACATCTCAATCAACTTGTTTATATCAAGCGACGTTTGTAATACGTTGGCAACTTTTAGAGCCTGCTGCTCCATATTTTCATTATTATTCATATGAGTATGATAATTGTTTGTTCCACTAGATGAAACTTCATTTACATAGTCTTCATACAGCGGAGCCATTTTTTGTAGTGGCGTAACCATAATATGTCATCCAAAATTCATTTATTCTTAATAGGTGATGAACAACTATGCGAAAACCATGCCATATTATTGACTTTCTACTGTGCTGAAATGGCTTGTCCATTGAGAGTGTCACTATCTTTTCCCATTAAATAGAGATAAGTATTCATTATTTTCTCTGGCAGTGGACATTCTTCAGGTTCTTCAGCAGGATAGGCTGAAGACCTTAGAAGCGTTCTAACTGGACCGGGATCAAGGCTATTGACGCGAATGGGGGTATTTTTTTCCAGTTCATCAGCGAGAGTTTGCATCAAACCTTCGGTCGCGAACTTAGAAACACCATAAGCCCCCCAATAGGCTTTTCCAACTCGACCAACTCGATCAGATGTAAAAATAATTGATGATGAATCTGATTTTTTCAGCAAAGAAAGACAAGCGCGAGTCAATAAAAGTGGCGCATTAAAATTGACAGTCATGACCTTTTGCCATTGCTCAAGATTATAATTAGAAATAGGTGTGAGGTTGCCAAGAATGGCTGCATTATGTAACAAGCCATCAAGCTTACCGAAGTTTTTTTCTAACGTTGTCTCCAAGGTTTCATAATCACTGACGGTGGCGCCTGATAGATCCATTGGATAAATAGCAGCTTCTGGTGAACCGTCCTGTTTGATTTCATCAAACAGAGCTTCAAGGGCAGGGATGTTTTTATCTAAGATGATGACTGTTGCACCATGTGCGGCGTAGGTTCTTGCAGCCGTTCGTCCAATGCCTCCTGCGGCACCTGTAACGAGAACTATTTTATCTTGGAGCAAAGTTTTCGGTGCAATGTATTCAGTTGGTTTCATTCAGTTTTGATCTCAATATGGTATCTTTTGGTTGTTGATCAGAAAGCTCAGGGTAATCGAGAGTATGGTGTAGACCACGACTTTCTTTGCGATGCAGTGCTGACTCAATGATCAGATCAGCAACTTGGACGAGATTTCGCAGTTCGATCAAATCATTTGTTACGCGGAAATTACCGTAATATTCAGCAATCTCGGTTTTTAAGAGTTCAACACGGTTTTTCGCGCGCTGCAGCCGCTTGGTCGTTCTTACAATACCGACGTAATCCCACATAAAACGGCGTAACTCATCCCAGTTATGTGAAACAACAACTTCTTCATCGGAGTTTGTAACCTGAGTTTCATCCCAAAAGGGTAAGGTTTCAGGCAAAGATGCCTCTGATAGTTTACTAAGAATATCAGCATGGCATGATTGAGCAAAAACCAAACACTCAAGCAGTGAGTTGCTGGCCATACGGTTTGCACCATGTAAGCCCGTGCAGGATGTTTCGCCGATGGCATAGAGTCCGGGTAGAGAAGTTTGGCCATTTTTATCGGTAATGACGCCACCACACATGTAATGAGCCGCGGGTACAACAGGAATTGGCTCTTTAGTGATATCAAAACCAAACTCTAAACATTTTTCCGAAACGGTCGGGAAATGTTCTTTTATAAAACTGGCTGGTCGATGGCTAATATCTAGAAAGACACTATCACTTCCGGTTCGTTTCATTTCATGGTCAATGGCTCTAGCGACTATATCGCGAGGAGCCAGTTCAGCTCGCTTATCAAACCGATCCATGAATCTTTTACCATTCGGCAGTAAAAGGTAACCGCCTTCACCACGAATGGCCTCGGTAACGAGGAATGATTTTGCTTCTGGGTGATAAAGGCAAGTAGGGTGAAATTGCATGAATTCCATATTCGCAATATCGCAACCTGCTCGTGCGGCCATCGCGATACCGTCACCGGTAGAAACATCGGGATTACTGGTATAGAGGTAAACCTTTCCAGCGCCTCCCGTTGCTAAGACGACGAACTTTGCCCGAAAGGTGACAACTTGATTATGTTTTTTGTCGAGGACATAAGCACCAACGCAGCGATTTGTCTTTAAACCTACTTTAGTGCCGGTGATTAGATCGATTACTATATGTTTTTCATACAAAGAGATGTCAGGGTTGGCACGAACTTGTGTTTCCAACGTCGATTCTACCGCCTTCCCTGTGGCATCAGCAGCATGAATAATACGTCGATGGCTGTGGCCACCTTCACGCGTTAAGTGCCAAGGTGGATTGCTATCTTTATCAGGGGTAAAAGGCACGCCGAGCTCGATTAACCAGTCAATACTCTCCTTGCCTTTAGAGGCCACGAATTTAACGATTTCTTGATCACACAGACCTGCGCCAGCATTGAGGGTGTCTTCAACATGAGATTCTAAAGTATCCGCGGGATCAAGGACGGCTGCTATGCCTCCCTGGGCATAATAGGTTGAACCATCAGTGAGCGAGCCTTTGGAGATAACGCCAACATTGGCATGATCAGCTAGCTTTAAAGCGAGGCTCAATCCTGCAGCTCCGCTACCAATAATAAGGACGTCGAAATCGTGTTGTTGTTCCATAGGCTATGATATATGTATATTATTGTTCTATTAAGTATTCTAAAAGATTACTTTCATTATTCTATAACTTATTATTTGACTGCTCTTTTCCGAACTATTTAAAAAAACACCTGTCTATCGTGCGGGGTTAGGAAAAACAGCATAATAATAACACAAGGAGAAGGCCCTGATGGGCAATGAAATTGCTGATAGTGTATTAGTTGAGAAAGTGCAAAAGGGGGACAAGAAGGCTTTTGATCTGCTGGTTATAAAATACCAGAACAGAGTCGTCAATCTTGTGTCTCGTTATGTGCGTGATGTGACCGATGCGCAGGATATTGCCCAAGAAGCTTTTTTAAAGGCTTATAGAGCGTTGCCTAATTTTAGGGGAGACAGCGCCTTTTATACTTGGCTGTATCGGATTGCGATCAATACTGCGAAAAATCATGTGGCATCAAGAGCGCGCCGGCCACAAGAAGTTCAAACAATTGGACCGGACGATGAAACCTTTGACTATGATGACGCTCTAAAGGAAGTAGAGACACCGGAAAACTTATTGTTGACGGATGAAATACAAAAAACAATTCTTAATGCTATAGAGGAATTACCAGATGATTTGCGACTGGCTATAACGTTAAGAGAGGTAGAAGGATTGAGCTATGATGAAATTGCGGAGGCCATGACATGCCCTATAGGAACAGTCAGATCACGCATTTTCCGAGCAAGAGAGGCGATCGATGTCCGCCTTAAGCCTTTGTTGGAATGAACATTGTTGGAGTTAAGTGAAAATGAGTGACAATAAACTAGAAAGAATCTCTGCCCTGATGGATGGCGAACTGAGTAGCCAAGAAAGAGAGCTGGCTATTGATTACGTAAAAGATGACCTTGAAGTAAAACAAAATTGGCAGCGTTACCATATTATCGGTGACACGATGCGCAATACTTTGCCGTCGATGGTACAACCCGATCTTGCAGAAAAACTCAATAAAATGTTAGAAAATGAGCCCGCCATACTAGCGCCTAAATCTACCGTTAACTCGAATAAAAAGATCGCATCTAAAGATTTCACGAAACCTTTTATAGGACTGGCAATCGCTGCTTCTGTCACGGCTGTGGCCATTTTCGGAATACAAAATACTGAGCAACAAACACCGAGCGTTGATGGAAGTGCTCCTCAAGTCGTATCGAATGAGGGTGGGAGTTTGTCAAATCTTGAGCAAAGTCTTGCGACAGCCATACCTAAAACAGTACGAACAGTTAAGTATGAACCCGTTGAAAATACGATAGAAGCGACGCGTCTCAACTCTTACATACTGAATCATAATCAGTTTAATTCCAGAATGGGTGTGCAGGGTGTTTCTCCAAACGCACGCCTCGTAGGTCACGAGTCGCAAAGGTAAGCTCAAATGAATAAACGATTGTGGATAAGGATAACCATATTGCTAACGGCTATTGCCGTTCAGGTGGAGGCCGCTGACAAAGAAAACTCTGCCACCGATGCTCGAAAGATTCTTGAAAAAATGTCGGTAGCGATGCATAGCTTAAATTACGACGGTGTCTTTGTTTATAGCAGTGGTAATAAATTGGACAGTATGCGGATTATCCACAAGGTGGATGAGCAGGGCGAGGTTGAGCGATTAATTTCATTGACGGGCTCAAGCCGAGAGGTTGTACGGGATAGACAAGATGTGACATGTATCTATTCAGATAACCAGACAGTCATGGTCAATAAGGGGGCACCCAATAAATTTTTACCAACAAACTTTCCAGAATCCATCGCTCGTATCAGTGAGCATTATCGTTTTGCTATGGTTGGAGATGATCGAGTAGCTGGTCGAGAGACTCATATAGTAGAGGTTATGCCTAACGATGAGCATCGTTATGTATATCGACTTTGGGTTGATAAAGAAACTAACCTAATGCTGAAGTCTGCCATCGTGAACATGCAAGAGCAAATTCTTGAAACAGTTTTGTTCACGCAGATAGACGTACCTCTAGAAATCTCTAATGACCTTATGACGCCAATGAATGCGGTTGATTATTCTTGGCATACGAATGAAAAAAGTCATAAACAAACAGATCAAGTTGAGTCCAAATGGAATGTTGGTTGGTTACCCGTTGGATTTTCTATGGAAAGTAACAATCAACAGGTTTTCGCTGAAAAACAACAGATCTTAGAGCATTTGATGTATTCCGATGGTTTAGCGACGGTTTCATTGTTTATCGAAGCAGTAGAAGAGGGTGAAGCTCCAATGAGCGGCTATGTTGCGCAAGGGGCTGTGAATGCTTTTACCATCTCAACAGATCAATGTCAGGTCACCGTTGTTGGTGAACTTCCTGCGAAAACCATTCACCAAATTGCAGCCTCGGTAAGTCTCAAAAGTACGCTCAAAAAATAAATGCAACCTTGATACAATAAATGGAAAAAGTCATGTCTAAATTGGGTCTGGAACAATTTTCACGGTCGCAAAGGATCAGTCATTTTATCGTTTTATTTATATTGCTTTTTTCACTACAGGCAAGAGAAAGCTTAGCTCGGAACCTCCCTGAGTTTACAACACTGGCTAAGGAGAATAGCCCAGCAGTAGTGAATATTTCGACAACACAAAAAGCTCGAAATATCTCGAATCAGCAGATCCCTAACATGCCTGATATTCCTGAGGATAGTCCTTTGAATGACTTCTTTCGTCATTTTTTTGGTGAAGGAATGGGATCCGGGGGCGGACAATCAATATCTTCTCTTGGATCAGGTTTTATTATTGCAGAAGACGGCTATGTGATTACAAACTACCATGTCGTTAATGGTGCTGATGAAATCATTGTTAGGCTTAATGATCGGCGTGAATTTGTAGCGATTCTGGTAGGCTCTGATCAACAAACAGATATAGCGGTATTAAAAATTAACGCAAAAGGTCTGCCTGCAGTGAAGCTAGGTTCTTCGAAAGAGCTTGAAGTTGGTGAGTGGGTGCTGGCGATTGGTTCGCCTTTTGGTTTTGACTATTCTGTAACCTCTGGAATTGTCAGTGCGAAGGGAAGAAGTTTGCCGAATGAAAACTACATCCCATTTATCCAAACCGATGTTGCAATTAACCCTGGCAATTCTGGCGGACCATTATTTAATCTCGACGGTGAAGCTGTTGGTGTTAATTCGCAAATCTATAGCCGAACAGGTGGCTATATGGGACTTTCTTTTGCGATACCGATGGATATTGTTGTCAATGTTTATGAGCAGATAAAGGTTTCTGGAAGGGTCTCAAGAGGTTGGTTGGGTGTCATGATTCAAGACGTTACACGTGAGCTCGCAGAATCTTTTGGAATGAACAATCCTGAAGGTGCGCTTGTAGCAAAAGTACTACCTGAAAGTCCAGCTGCAAAAGCAGGTATTAAAGTTGGAGACATTATTCTCGATTTTAATAGTCAGGATATAAACATGTCTTCAGATCTTCCACCAGTCGTTGGTACGACGAGAGTTGGAGATACCGTACCTGTCCGCTTGTTACGTGGGGGTAAAGAAAAGCTGATTAATGTTCGAATAAATGCTTTGCCTGACGAAGGGCAGATCGCATCAACGGCTGCTGCAACGATAGAGAAAGCCGTTACCGATAACCGTCTGAATATTGATGTAGTTGATCTAACGAATGAGCAACGTAGACAATTGGAACTAGATAACTATGGTGTTTTTGTTGAAAAAGTGACTAAGGGCGGAGTGGCTCAAAGTGCAGGGATTGCTTCTGGAGATATAATTCTGTTGATTGATAACAAGAAGGTTGTTGATAGTAAAATGTTGAAAAATATGCTGATTTCACTTCCTGCTAACAAGGCTATCCCTGTTCTAGTTCAACGTGAAGGTGGCCCTATGTTTCTCGCAATAAAAATTCCTAAGTGAGAATTTTACTTAGGTTTTTTATTGCGTTATCGAGTTAGTTTAGCGTAGGCCTTAGGAACGATTAGGTCGTGTAATGGGGCGATCATTTCGGATAACCACTGGCCGCCTTTTGGATCTTCAGCTAGCGCAACAGCGATATACTTGTAGCCATTGGCTTCGATTAGAGCACTATCTGCATGCCAGTTGCGCCAAGAGCCTGATTTACGATAGATAGTTGCTTCTGGGTGTTGAGCTAAGCCTTTCACAAACTTATGGTTAATCTTAGGATCAGATAGAATTTCTTTCATGTCAGCAGTGAGGTTACTTGATACGAGCTGACCAGTTTCCAACATATAATAAAATCTTGCCGCTTGCAGAACTGTCGCACCGTGAGACAAGTTATGTAAAGGATCACGTTCAAAAGCAGGTGTTTTACCATACGCCTTACCCACCCAAAGACCACCATTTTGTAAGGGATCATAGAGCTTAAAGCGATCAGACATCAATATTTCTTGTAAGCGATGGTTTCCAACTCGACCTAGCATTTTTGTAGCATTTTCATTTGAAGAGAAGCGGATCATCTGAGTTAAAGAGTCTCGCGTATCAGTATCTAGAGTCATGTGACCTTGTTCGATTTCAACAAATGCACCTAATAAAATGGCAATTTTAGGTAGGCTTGCTGCGTACATCATCTCGTCACCATTCAGCATCGCGAGTTTAGGTTCACTCGCGTGGGTTATATCAACCAGAGCAACGGCAAGCTTTCTGTTGTTGATCTGCCCCATTAACCCTAATTGCTGCATAGTCGACTCAAGCTTCTGTTGTAGCTTTGAGTCTGATTGTTTACGCAGTGGAGGATAACTTTGATGCCTCGTTAGTAAGGCCTTATTACTTCTAGGCTCGATGACATCAACCTTATTACCATTGACCGTCGTAACACCTGAATAGGAGTCACCTTGTTTTTTGACGTGGAGTTTTCTTGAGTGGTTTTGGTTATGAATGATTTCAAGAATGCTCGTATCGACGGCATGAATTAGCAGTTTTTGACCAGGTTTCAATAGCTGGAGACCGCTAGTTTCAACACCTACATGCATGATCATGTAGAGCTCTTTAATACTGAGCCCATTCTTTCTGACTAGGCTATAAAGTGAATCTCCTTTTTTTACCGATATTTCGATCCAGTTATTACCTTTGTGTTCTTTCAAAGAGGGCGCTTGTTTTGATTCTTTGGATAGATATAGACGATTATCTGTAACAGGCTCGAAAGGTAGAGCCTTATAGGTTTTTGATGCAGCTCTGAGTCTAACCTTTTGCAATCGGTCATTTAAGGAAGAAGATAACGGTGGTTTTTGTCGGTTCTTCTTTAGTGATTCGGCATGAACTTTAGTCGTGATAGGTGGGGTTGTTACCATGGCGGTCAACATCAATAGAATAAGATGTTTTTTGTTCATCCATGGCGACAGAGCTCGTCCAAATCCTTTCTTTAAAGCTGGTCTGTATTTTGCCTTATGTACACGTAAACTCACGGCGATAGTATGTCCTTCTTACTGAGTTAAGATCAGTGTAGCACTAAATACCCCGGCTCATGTGAAAAAATGAATAATTAATAACAGAAGTACTGGTTAAGTATAGTATTATTACAGTTGAAATGAGAAGTAAACTACGGGGTTTAAAGTACGAAAATCATGAAAGATTTCGCTATCACTAGAAGTTTGATGTGGCGTGCATCAATACTGTTCATCAATTTTTTTCTCATCATATTGGCCTATTATCATATAAAGCCTGCTAGTCGCTCATTATTTCTTGAGTATCTCGGAGCTGATTCCTTACCCTATGTCTGGATCAGTACTGCGGTTATCCTCGGTTTAGTCATTAGTTTTTATCACAGGTTGATCGCATCCTGCAGTCGTCTCAACATCGTGCTGGGTTCACTTGCTGTATTTATTGTTTTATTACTCATATTTCATCACTTTATGGGTTTGCAAGGAAAGTATACTGCTGTTGCTTTTTATATTTTTGTGGATATTTTTAGCGTTGTTCTGGTGGAGCAGTTTTGGAGTTTAACCAACTCAATTTACAAAATTTCAGATGGTAAGCGTTGGTATGGAATTGTCGGTACAGGAGGGTTGTTAGGTGGCTTTGTAGGCGGAATGATGGCCAAAATTTGGATCGAAAAAGCCGGGTTTGATACTTCTGATCTGCTCTTGTTCGCTGTTGCAATTTTAGCCGTTTTAATTTTATTGAATTTAGTTTTTGCTCGAATCGGTGTTTATGATGAAGTCATTGAACAACAAGAAAATACAAATTTTTCTGATGGCTGGGATTCTCTCATAAAGAACCGATACCTCGTACTGATTGCTGGTACCTTGCTACTCTCTCAGATCGCATCACCATTGGTCGAGTACAAGTTTATGAGTCTAGTGCAGGAGAATTTTACTGAATTGGACCAACGCACCAGTTTTCTTTCTGGATTTTTTGCGAATCTAGGTCTAATTTCAATAGGCATCAATTTATTAATCACACCTTTTGTACATAGAAACCTAGGCATTATTGCCGGCTTGTCATTACAGCCATTTTTCTTGTTGATTAGCACCTGCGGTTTTTATATGAGCCCGAGTATTTTAATGGCGCAAGTTATGAAGATCAGCGACAGAGGGTTAGCTTATTCGATTAACCGGGCTTCTAGAGAACTGCTTTATGTCCCTATCGATTCAATACAGATTTATCAAGCAAAAGCATGGATCGATATGTTTGGTTATCGTTTGTTTAAAGTCGCCGGTTCAACTTTGATCTTGCTTCTGACCCAGTGGTTGCCATTTACCGTGCCTACAGTAGGATTGAGCTGGTTGACGATGGTTGTTTGTGTTTTGTGGTTAGTCGCAATTAGCTTACTCGCACGCGAGCATAGATTGGTGGTTCAGACCTCGCCAGCATAATAATCTTCATCTGAATGTGACCTAACTAGGTTATTTTTCGTTTTTAACGGCAGAACTCTTCAATCGTTATTACGAGTATAAACAAACTACAGTAATGTCCGACAAAAAAATGTTGCAAAGATGTAACTGTAGTTTGAACGTCAAGTCCGTGACAACCATTCTTTAAGCTAGTGCCTGATTCCTGACATTATTTTAGGCTAAATGCCGTTATTGAGCTGGCATGAGTATTGCTCTATCTCTTTACTATAAGAGAGAACTAATAAAAGCAAATACTCATGTCAGACAAATTATTACAGACAGAAAAAACTAAAACAGGTGCTGAACGGCGGCGTCACACACGCATTCCTCTTTCGATGAAAGCCATTTATCGTGGTGGTGAGTTGGAAGGGAAAACATGTGTTATACGCGATTTTTGCCTTGGCGGATTTTTCCTATCATGGTCAAGTGAAGATGTTGGAAAGCAGATCCTTGCACTTGAAGATAAGATCATTGGCGAGCCATTCTCTGTTGAGTTTACCGTTAAACATAAAAGCTCTGGAGATAAAACTTATTCTATTAGCTTTAAAATAATGAGAGTGTTCCAAGGTGGAATGGGTGTATCGTTTGTTGAACCAGACCAAAGTACGCTAGATGTTTTAAATAAGATTGTTGAAGCATCACAAAAGAAAAGACAAACCATAAGTAATAAAAGGCGTAAAGGTTTAGGTAGCATCGAAGAGGGGACAAGTATTTTTAATAGTTCTCCATTAGGTCAACTAAGTATTGAGAATAACCTTGATGAAATTCTTCGATCTTATTTTAAGAAGTTAAATAACCGATTGATTGTGTTGTTCAAAGAAACAGCCGACGAAACAGAAAAATTTGATTATTTCAATTCTAGAGAAATCTTTAAAAACCAACTAGATTTACCTAAAGAGGAAATACTGAAAGCTGTTACAGCACAGTTAGAGGATAAAGCTGGACAGGTTTGGGAAAAAACATTTGATGAATCAGTCGATGGAAATTCACTAACACTTGTTGATGAAAAAGAATTTGAAGCATACCTAGTTATTACCGGAATTATTTCGGATGCGGAAGCAAATAATCGTCTTTTATTACTGAGGGTGGGTAAAAAGATTTCAGAGTTGTTTAATACTGAATTTGATGATGTGCTCAACCCAATTGGTTTTTCAAGGCTTTTTCGAACGATAGATAGTTTTTTAGGGCACAGCAAGTATGGGTATGCATCGATTAAGGTTGCGTATGAAGAAATGAAGGAAGTATTAGTTCCTGAGTTAATTCTATTCTATGAAGAGCTTTCAGAAGGAGTGGAAATCAAACGAGATAAAGTTACCGATCAATTTAACCTAAGCTCTACGCCCTCACAAAATGAACTTCATACAGAACAAGTAGCGGAACAACCCGCGACAGGAAGTCAATACAATGGTACGGGTCAGAATCCTAATTATACTGAAGATGGTTTTCAACAAAATACAGATTTCTTATCAGGGGCAGCTAATGGTTTTCCTTCTCTGGAGGGAACAAGAGCTTCGTCACACACACAGGTTACTCAAAGTGCAGGAGGAATTGCACAATCACTAATGGCTTTGAGGCAAAGTATTGGTGCGCCAGAGACGATCAGTGAGATGTTGCAACAACAAGTGATTCCTAGTGATGAGGGATATGCTGTAACTGGATCGATGAGTGATAATGCGGGCTCTGCCAAAGCTGAAATTCAACGACAAAATTTATTAAAGTATCTCGACAATATTCAGAACGAAGATAACCTTAAGTGGAAAAATGGCGAAACGATCGCTAATGTAACGAGCAGATTGCAACCCATGCTTTTAGGAGCTCAGAACCAGGTTGGAGAGGAAACACAACATGCGCTTAACCTAGCAGGTGGAGTGCTTGATTTTCTAAAAGATGATGAGATTCTTAGCACACCTGCGAGACAAGATTTACAACGTTTACAAACGGTTCTTTATAAGCAAGCCGTGTCCGAAGGTGGTTTATTTCAAGAGCGCAGGAACCCTTTACGTAATATTGTCAACCTATTAGAACAGGTTGATCGAAGAGGAGGTAATAGTGAGCCTGAGACTCGACAAGCTCTAGATAGCTTAATAGAAAAACTTCTCTCCTTAGAAAGCTATGATGCAGATAGTTTAGAGAATATAACTGAACATTTAGATTCTTTATTAGAGAAGCAATCTGATGTTTATCAAAGTCGGGTTGATAGTATTGTAGAGCAATGTAATTTAGAACAGACCTTACTTTTTGATCTGAGAAAGAATGAGAAAGATTTATTAGTCAATAATCGTGCTAGTCAGGTAGCTCCAACGGGTGAGTATAAAATCTGGCAAGACCGAGCGAAAGGAATGAATAGAGGAGACTCTATTGTTGTCGATGAAGCGACTGGTGAGAAAAAACATTTATCACTCGCTTGGTCTGCTCCTGATAAAAGTCAATTTGTTTTTGTTGATGATAAAGGTAGTCAAGATACCAAAATGACGGAGCGAGAATTGATCGTCCGGTTATTGAAGGGCTCAGCAGAGTTGACAGATTCAGACCAGAAGCCACTTTTTGATAGAGCAATAATTTCTAGTTTATTTAATGCGTATGATGATGTAAAAAATCAAATTGTAAATGATCCCGATACGGGGTTACTGAATGACGAAAAATATAGGACAGAATTAAGTTTAGTATTGAATAATGCTATTCAAGACCATGTGGAGCATGCTTTCTTTTACCTTAGTTTTTCTAGCAGTGATGAACCAGAAGCTGAAAAAGTTATCGAATATCTGAAACATACATCGGACTGCGTAAAAGATATGTTTGGTGAGCAAAGCCCGATCGGAAGAATAGGTGAAAATGTTCTAGGAATTACGACTGAGTTTATGTCTCAAGAAGGAGCCTTGATACTCGCTGAAACACTACTGAAATCGTTAGAAGATAATACATGTGAATTTGCCAACGAAATCATTAGTTTTCCGTTATCTATAGGCATCAGTATAATAAATGATCGTTCAATTAGTATTGAACAAGTTATTAATCAAGCCTTGGAGGCGAGCCAAAAAGCCTCTGAACGTGGTGAAAACCAGAGCTTTCTGTACGAGGTAGATACGCATTCCGAAGATAAAGTCGCGGATATTGAATATGATCCTATTGATTGGAATTTCTTGATTGCTGATTTTAGTGATGCCGAAGAGATTATACCTTTATATGGTCAGCATATATTTTTAAGCGGTAGCGAGTCAGAAGGAAATAGCGCTAAGCCTTTATTTCATATTTTTCCTGCGGTCGAAGATGATGAAGCTATCCTCAGAAAGCCCCGTCGCTTTATTAAAGCATCAACAAATAATGACCTAGTCACTAAATTTGAAAAACTATTCTTTAGTAACTGTCTTGATTGGATGGCTGCGAATAAAAAACAAATTTCTAAAAATAGCCGTTGTTTAATAAGCTTATCGGGTAAAACTATCAGTAGTAGAAATATTTTAGATTTTATTATTGGTAAATTGACAGAATCTGCAGTCCCTCCAGGAAGAATTTGTTTTGAAATACCAGGCTCTCCATTGGAGATAGAAGTCGATAATGTTCATCGCTTTGTTCGCACGTTGCGTGAATTTGGTTGTCGCTTTTCATTAGGACAATATGGTAGTGATAGCTTAAGTCAGGAAGCGATGAAGTTACCTGTAGATTACATTTGTATTGATGAAAACCTAACCAGTGGGATTGTCGAAAGTGCGCAAAGCTATGGGCTAATCAAATCAATTAATGATATTGCTCATATGATGGAAAAACAAACAATTGTCCCACATATGCTCGGAGAGCAAACAATGGAGCTTTTAAGTGAGTTAAATATTGACTATATATCAAGCCCTGAAACTGAAAAACCGGTACGACTTAACCCTGTCCATGAGGAAGGCATTTAGTGACTACACAACTACCTGAAAAAATCGGAAAATATTCAATAACGGGTGTAGCAGGAAAAGGAGCTATGGGAATTGTCTATATAGGACATGACCCTTATGTTGATCGAAAAGTCGCCATTAAGGTTAGTTTGAGTGGGGGCATTGGTGAGATCCAGCTTGATGACTCGATAACCGAAGATGACCATAGTCAGTTTTTTAACGAAGCAAAAGCTGCTGGAATTTTGGATCATCCAAATATTATTAAGGTTTATGAAGCTGGAGATGCAAACGGGCAAGATTATATTGCGATTGAGTTTGTTGAAGAAGCAGATACATTACGAACTTTTCGTAAAGAAGATAAATTATTACCTGTAAACCAGTTGCTACATTATATTCGACAATGTGCTGAAGCTTTAGATTATGCACATTCAAAAGGTATTACTCATCGTGATATTAAGCCAGCCAATTTACTTTTAACGACGGATGGTGATATAAAAATTGCCGATTTTGGTATCGCGGTTAGAAAGACGAGTGATAAAACGGCGACAACTAAGGGCTTCGGCTCACCACTATACATGTCACCAGAACAAGCGGGAGGGACTAAGATTTCAGCAAATACAGACATGTTTTCATTAGGCGTTGTTCTTTATGAGCTACTGACAGGCACCCACCCATTTCAAGCGAATACGATGCCTGCATTGTTTAAAAATATAGTTTCTGAAACTCAAAAGCCATTGAGTTATTACAGAGGTGGATTACCAGAAGCACTCGAGATTATAGTCGCTAAAGCATTACAAAAAGAATCAGAAGATCGTTATGAAAACTGTGCAGAATTCGCAAATGCACTTATTGAAGTTGAGCAAGAGTTAGAACATTTTGGAGAGGACTTAACCGATGTTCATAAGCTTGAACTTCTCTCAAAATTAAATTTTTTCAATGATTTTTCAGCAGAAGAAATTGAAGAGGTTTTAGAACAAGGTGATTGGGAGGTTTTTACAACAGGATCAGAAATTTTGACTGAAGGCGCAGAGGATAAATCTTTTTATGTAATAACTTCCGGTAATGCATCCGTTAGTCGACTTAATAAAGAAATCGCATCTTTAGACGAAGGTGATTGTTTTGGTGAAATGGCGTGGCTATTAGGTGGAAAACGATCGGCGTCCGTTGTAGCTATCACGAAAACCATAGTCCTTAAACTGGATGAACCGCTTGCTGAGTGGGCTTCGCTTTCTTGTCAATTAAGAATAAATAAAACGGTACAAAAAGTCTTAATGGACCGTTTAAATGAAACGAGTCAACGTTATGCTCGTTCACTGTAAATATTAGAAGTTCCCTACTATACGACCATGCAGTGTTCTTGAGCTGAAGTCAGTATCTCCAAAATCACTATTTTTTGTACTCGCAGTGACCTGCACATCAAAGATATTATAATCATTGATACCTTCGGAAACATTCGTGACATTACAGCTGTTTAATTCTAGGCTGATCGTAAAATTCCCAATATCAAACTCTTCAGGCAAACTAGGACAGCTATCATTCGTTCGCACAAACCATGCTGCCCATTCCATTCCACTTTCTGCTGCGTATAGTGCCCGATTAGATTGCAGTGATAGTGAGGTGCTTGTGTGCTGCATGGCATTTAATGACAACATAAAAACCCCTACCGCCGACAACACGACCATAATAAAAATTGATCCAATTAAGGACATGCCTGATTGTTCTTTGCGTAAGTTAGTTTGCATGATCATGGTGTGTTTTTCACGTGTATTTGCTGGACTAAAGTGACACTTTCAACATGACCCGATGGCATAGTTTCACTTAGTTTTAATCGAATGGTGACTAGGCCGCTGCGAGTGGCAGAACCGGAATTGTATTCAAAACTACACTCATCAATTTTGTCTGCAACTAACGCGTTATTTGCCCCAAGGCTAGTTAACTCAGATGCTTGATCAACGTTCGCATGACTCGCCGTTATAGGATAGTTTTCATAACGTCTGATCGTGTCGGCAGTGGTATCACATATGAAACTGATCGGTGTATCGATAATACTAAAGCGCTGCATTAGGGATGAGGTTGGAAATGCTTCTTGAGTCCCTTGAAAGGCGAATGTGATAATGGAAGGTGTTCCAGAAACACCGGTAATCGTCGCAACGTTATCAAGCTGATACGCGTTATTATTAATTTGACCCGTATTAAAAATCACCAGACAGTCGGCATTGCCGGTAATGCAGTCGCCAGCGTCTGAGCTAGTAGCAATGCCTCCCGGATTCGACAGCGGCCCTAATACTTCAAAGCCATCGCTGTTATCGTCTATCGATGGATCAAAGCTTAAAACATTACCTGAGCTTACTAGGTCGTCGGTTGGGTGTAAACGATATCTTCCACCATCAATGGTGCGTAAAAACTCAATACTATTATTTGTTGTGTTTATCCGAATACTGTTGGGCAACGCACTACGAATTTCACGAGTCATTCTTTCTAGCGAGCTTTCAGCAGAGTCTACTAGTTGAGCACGTAGACTGAGGTTGGCATAGGCGGTTACAGGACGACTGATCAGCTGACTTGTTACTAGCGCGATTATCGAGCCAACGGTCATTGTGATGACTAATTCAATGAGGGTAAAGCCTTTGTAATTTCGATCGCGCATGATCAATAGTCCACTCTAAAGGCGGTCAGGCGAATATCGATGCTATCGAGATTATCACGCGTGACGATGACATCAACTCTCTGTGCTGGAGCTCCATTGAGGGTTTCTAACGTGACATTGACATCGATATTATAAGCCTCAAGTCCTACAATAGAATTACCATTTTGGTCGACTGCTCCCGTATCATTGACACAGTTATAGTCATTAACGTCATTATATAATGCGCGCGTTTCACCTGACTCACAGGTGTTAATATCTGCTGTTGTTGGATCGATATAGGCACGTAACATAATCTCTTCAAGATAAGTGTTGGCGATAAAGTTCGCTTGAATTCTAGCCATTGGTATGGCGCTAGTGGCTGAACTATTGTTAAAAACGCCGATGATGGCGACCAATGACACTGATAAGATCACAATAGAAACAATCAGCTCAATTAACGTTAAGCCTTGTTGGCGGCATTGAAGTTTTTTTCTCATAGATGAGGAAATCCAGTCTCAGGTTCTATCCGAATTTGGCGTGCGCCTATTGTTATATTGGTTACGCTAGTCAGAGCGGTATCCGAACTCGTCGTGAAGGGTTGACCGATACTATCGAAATAGATATCTGTATTCGTCACGGCTAGCCCAGCTGGAATAGGGTTAGAAAAATCACCTGTGTTTTTAGGATGTCGGATCAAGGTAGTTGGGTCACTATGATTTGAAGGTCTGCAGGTTGGCCATCGCGCGACTTCAAGATTAGTCGTATTTATTTGAACCCTTACATGACAACCACTGGTGACAGCAAGCTTCTGTGCATAACGAATTGAAGTTAATGATGCTTCTGTAAAGCCTCGCGCTTCAAAGCTACCCGTTGTTGAGAAGCGGCTTAGCCCCACAGAGGCAAGCACCCCTGTAATAACTAGCACAACGATCAACTCAATTAGGGTGAAGCCGATCTGTTTTTGTCGATTTCCCCGCGTATTTTTAACCATAAAATTTGTTACTTGTCGATTAGATAGTATCGTCAACAATAACTTCACCATCAAATGGCTTATACTGAATGGACAAGCTTGTATTGTCCTGATAGGTATAAGTACAGGTGGCACTTGTTGTACCCGCGGTACCTGAAAAGGCTGTTACGTACTTGATTCCCGCAGCAGATGCTACCGCTGCTTTCGGTGGGTTTTGCATGAGAGCTTCCCACAGATCTGCACAGCCTGCAGTATTTAATGTAGCTTCATCAGGCCAGCCTCGCGCATTCGCTGCGATATTGCCTTTTCCAAACCCAGCAACGTTCGTAACAGCTCCGACGCTTCCATTGGCTGTGTGTTGCGCTTTAACCATGGCAATAGCCGTTCCAAAAGCACCACCGGTTGCGGCTACTGCTGTCTCATGCGATTTTGCACCGACATTCATAAACTTAGGCATTGCTGTTGCTGCCAATGCACCGAGAATGACCATAACAACGATCAGCTCAATGAGGGTAAAACCTTTTTGATTATTCATACGAAGCTCCCTTTTGTTAAGTGTTAAGTGTTAAGTGTTTTTCTGCGCTTTGAAGCAACCCATGCACCAATTAGGCCAATTCCAGCCAGTACTAGTGGGCCTGGTTCTGGTATATCTGCTGTTGCTATCTTTTGTGAAGTAGGGTCCCAATGACCAGTAGCGCCTTGTAAAGATGCTGTTGTATTATCAAAATTGAGGCCTAACCAGTTGTAGTCATGTGAGAAAAGTAGTGCCGGAGAACCACCTAAGCCAGAAAAAGCAAAATAATCGATACCGGTAAAAACACCATCAAAGAAGCTGATCATAGGAAAGCCAAGGCCAAAACCGATTGAGTTATTGGATGTGAAGGTGAGATCGCCCATAAATAGGCTGAGGTTATTACCAGTGCCTTGAGCAAAGCTAATAGCTTCTAATCCTGATCCACTAAGTACGGAGTAATCGAACGTTGCTTTTAAACCGACTTGATCACCTGAACTAAGACCAAAAGCATTTTCATTAGTTGCTCCTGTCGTTTCTCCAAAGAGAGTGAGATCTACAATACCCGCTTGAGCAGAGTGTGATGCAAAATTAGAAAGGCAGACTACCAGTGTAATAGCCGATAGGTAGTTGAAAAGATCGGTTTCAAAAAAAATCGGACGAAATTGTCTAATGTTCATATTGGTTCTCCATCAATATCTAACTAGCTTCAATCCATCGAAGCTTTCTAGCCTTATATATCGGCCAAGATTGAATAATCTTTAAGCAAGTTTTGAATAGTTCTTAGTTGCAATAAAATGACGTGTCTAGAACACCTACACAGTCACCAATAGCTCTCTTAATATTGAATAATAGATGTGAGTTATTAATGATCTGACTAGAGGTAATTTAAGTAGGTTTAAAACATATGAGATGATTATTCATCAAGATCTAGAACTGAAATTTTACATATATTAAAAATAGAGAAGCTCCAGAATCATTGCTGATACGTCAGGATTGTTAGATGATGAAGTTGAGCTAAAAACTTAAGTAAACTTTAATGATTGCCGATAGTCGAAGGACTAAGGAAAATAGATAATTATAAATATGGAACTCTCCCAAACCCAGGCAACGTTGGAACGTGATCTTGTGAAGCACATAAGTGCACCTACCACAGCACTGATCATAGTATTTTCAATACTACTATTAGTTCTCTACAAGGAAACTGTTGGCTACTTGCTGCATGATTGGACACAGTTTCAAAATGGCGAATATGCGCACGGATTTGTTGTTCTAGGTATTGTGGCTTTCATGGTTTGGGGGCAAAGATCGATATTAGAACAAACAGCGATCAGGCCGAGCTTATCTCCAATTATATTAGTTCTAGGTTTTTCGATGACATGGATGATAGGCATCTTGCTAGGTATCCGCTTTGTTGAGAGTTTAAGTTTTTTCTTATTAATCCCCTCTATTATTTTAGTGTTGGCTGGGCGGCAGTTCGTAACAAAACTTTTGTATCCTATTCTATTTTTGTTAGTAGCATTTCCTGTCTGGGAGCAGTTCTTACCTTATCTACAATCACTGGCTGCATCACTTTCACATATTCTTTTGAAAATAACGGGAACTACAGTGTTACGCGAAGAAGCATACTTGATCGTGCCGGCAGGAAAGTTTCTGGTCGCAGAAGGCTGCAGTGGGTTGCGTTACTTACTCGCAGCAATGACTTTTGGCGGTTTTTATATCTACTTAGAAAGGCTTACACAATGGCGTGCGGTAGTATTTTTTGCCGTTGTTATTATTGCAGCGATTCTCTCTAATGCGATACGAATTACAACAGTAATCATCGCTGGAAACATGACCAACATGCAACACCCTTGGGTGCATGAACATCTCATGTTGGGCTGGTATATTTTTGCAGGCATGCTAGTTTTGGTTTTTTGGTTAGGTAACAAATTAAGCGCTATCGAAATTGAGCAAGACAAAAAATTAACAACTTACAAAGGGCAGTTAATAACACGAGGCGCAGTAAAATATACCGTGCTTTTACCGCTGCTTATAATTGCTATGATTGCAGGACCCTTGCTAAAAAATGTATTGGTTGCACGTGCCGAAGCTAATATGAATTATGAGTTACAACTAACCACTCCTGAAGGACAAGGGTTGTGGAAAGCAACTCGGTATGCTTCAGCAACAAAAATTTCTCTTAACCCCGTTTATAGTGGCGCAGACAATATTATTGATCAACATTATTTTGATGGTGTTGAAACGGTAAGGTTATATGCCGCTCTCTATCAGCAACAGCAACAAGATAAAGAGTTGATCAATGTACATAATTATTTATTTAATGAAGAGCATTGGCAGGCTATGACGACAGAAGTTATTACTCCAGAAGGTTCAGTGCATAATAGTGATAAGAAAGTTCTACAGGTTCAATTAAAGAATAATGCTGGACAGAAAAAAGTTATCTGGTATTGGTATGAAGTGGCTGGCTCTACGACAACAAAACCGATCATGACGAAATTACTAGACCTTTACGGTTTGTTCAGTGGCAATAACAGTGCCTCTGTCGTGATGATCGCCATGAATAGCGAAGCTGGTGTTGAGCAAGCACAAATTGTACTTGGTCGTTTTTATAGCAGTATGAATGGGCAGATTGATTCAAAATTGAATATTATGAAGAAGTAATTATTTAGTGATCATTATCAAAAGGAAATGATAATAATGCAGTATCAAAAGAGTCTAGGATGGACTTTAAAAATAGTTTTTTTATCAACGTTAATTCTTACAGGTTGTAATAAAAAAACACCTGAGGAAACGATTGCATTAGCGAAAGAATTCCATGCTCAAGGTAATTCACAAGTTGCTGTTATTGAGCTTAAAAATCTCTTGCAGGAAAAACCCCAGCAAATTTCCGCATTAATTTTATTGAATAAGATCTATACAGATAAAAAACAATACCCAGCGATTATAAAATTACTAACTAAGCCTGTTGCAACAGGCATAGACACACAGGAGATTGTTTTCTCACTCACTGATGCTTTGATTCAACAAGCTAAGTTTGCAGATGCGTTAGCTATTACTCAGTCTTACCCTGATCATTTTCAATTAGGCCAAGGGCTGGCGCTTAAAGGTCATATCTTTGCTGGACTTAACCAAGTCGTTAAAGCGATTCAGTTTTATGAGCAAGCATTAGTTTTAAATAATGATTTAATTTCAGCACATTTAGGCTTAGCGCAAGAATATATCATATCAACAGAGGAACATAAGGTTCAGCAAGCGTCCGTATTAAAACGTTCAAGTAATAATTGGGTAATTAAAACTACACCTGTCGATAAAATAGGGAATGAACCTACAGAAAAAGCATTAGAGCATCTCAGGAAGGTTCTCAGCCTTGAGGAAAATAATGTCGTGGCGAATTATCTGTTAGCAACAATTTATTATTTGAGTAAAGATATCTCGGAAGCACAGAAGTCTATTAACAAGGTGCTCGAAGTTGATCCTGAACATAAAGAGAGCTTATTGTTGATGGGTAAACTGCACCTTGAATTGGCACATATTGATAAAAGTGAAAAATACCTAAAAGAGTATATCAAACTAGCTCCAAAAGATTTAAAGGCTAGAATGTATTTGTCTTCAATTATGCTTCGAAAAAAGCAACCGGACCTTGCTTTGGAACTAGTCGTTGATTATAAGGAAGAAGGTTCCACTGATGCGGAATATTTACTTATTCTGGGTAATATTTACTTGGCTAAAAGAAACAACGATCTCGCGATAGATTATTTTGCTAAAGCGCATGATATTTTTCCGCAATCAGCCTTAGTGAAAATGTATTTTGCCATGGGGTATCTAGCACGTTCAGATCAGTTGAAAGGGGATCATGCTTCGGCAATTCATCTATTAGAAGAAGTCCTGGCTATTGAGCCTGACAACAGTCAGGCAGGCATTTCATTGATCACAACATTATTACAAATAGAAGATTATTCAACAGCAATTTTAATAGCTGAAGCGATGATAGTTCGCTCACCGAAATCACCAATGCCTTGGTATTTATCAGGTATCGCATATCAATCATTAAATAAAATAGATAAAGCTATTCAAGCATTTAAAAAGACACTTGTACTAAACCATTCTTTTGTGCCAGGAACAATAAGATTAGCAAAAATATATCAAGCACAAGGCGATCTTTCATTAGCTAAAAAACAATACGAAACGGGGCTTTATGACTCGCCATACAATGCTCAGATAATGACTGAAATGGCTCTTCTTGAACAAAAAGCTGGAAATAAAATTAAAGCTATTGAGTTGCTAGAACTTGCTAGGGATCGAAATAGGGAGGCACTCTCACCTCGGTTATTATTAGGTACTTATTATTTACGCAAAGGACAAGTCAGTGTTGCAAAGCAGCTGATGGCTGAGTTAGAAAAACTAGCTCCATCTAGGCCTGACGTGCAAATGTACTTTGGACAGGTTCAATTAGCAACAGGGCGGGTATCCGAAGCTGTTACTACATTCTCAGGATTGATCCAACTTCAACCAAGCTCTCCAGACATTCTGGCTAAATACGGGAGTGCTTTAAGATTGAGTGGCCAGCTTGCCGAAGGTAGAAAGGCTTTCGAATCCGCTATAGGTTTGTCTGATAGTCCATCTTCTGAGGTTCTTATTGAGCTTGCTAAGCTTGAATTGACTGCAAATGATTTTCAAAAAACACGCGATCTTATCGTAAAAATAAGATCTAATTTTGGAGAACTGGCGAGCGGCCAATTACTGGAAGGTGATCTCGCCATGCGGTTAAAAAATCCAAGCGAGGCAGTTAATTTTTATGAGAGAGCAAATGAGTTAAATCATGCGACAAGCACGATCTTAAAACTCTACGAAGCTTATTCACAAGCGGGCATGAGTGATAAAGCATCTTTGTTTTTAAAGCGATCAGCTAAGGATAACCCTAATGATTTACGCTTAAGTATGACGCTCGCTAATATTAAACATCAACAAGGTGACTCAGAGGCTGCTATTGAAATCTATCAAGGTCTTTTAGAACAATATCCGAAAAATGCATTAATATTAAATAATCTTGCATGGGTTTATGATTTAACGAATTCGAAAAAAGCACTTTTTTTTGCTGAAAAGGCCTATCTGTCGACTCCAGATTTACCACAGATTATCGATTCATATGGTTGGTTTTGCATACACGAAGGACGCCTTAAAGAAGGAGTTAGTCTGCTCAAAACTGCAGTGCAAAAATCACCGGCAGATCCTGAGTTTCGCTATCACTTAGCAGAGGCTTTGTTTAAATCGGGTAAAAAAGGCTTGGCAAGAGAGTCGTTAGAAATAGCTTTGGCTAGCCAACAAAATTTTAATGGTAGAAATGAAGCTGAAGACTTGTTGTTGAAACTTAGTCGCTCTGAAGTGGTAACGAATTAGAGAGTTATTCTAATACTAAATACTATTAATCATTGAGTATTGAATAGCGGTATACTTTATTTTTTCAGGTTATAATAGTTTTTGAGCTGCTTTTTTTAGGCCTAATTGAACTTTACTTTGTATCCCTAAAGGGATTAGTACAGCTTGATCAGTCGCGTATGACTCAGTCCATTTGAATTTATAATCTTCTTCACCGCGTAAGAAATCAAAGATAATATTTTTTTCTAATATAGCCTGTTGAATGGCGTGAGCCATTATTTGTGTGCCGGGGCTATAACGTTGCCAGAACTGATCAAAACCAGATTGGTAAAACGAGACTGTTCCGTTGTACTGGAAGCAGTGCAGGGCGGCTATGCTCGTCTTGCCTACATTTAGAGTGTAACTACGGAGAAAACCTGCCTCGAGAAAAATTGTGGCAAGCTTCGTATGAAACTCTATCATTTTTTGATTTGTAAATAGGCCTTCGTTATCCTTTCTTTGCTGAGAGGCTGTATGAAGCTCAACAAGTATCGTAATAAACTCTTCTACTTCCTCTTTTTCAGTTATTTTTTTAAAATTGATCATACTAGGATAATCTTTTTCTAATCGCCTCTCAAAGCGACCAAGGTTATACCGCATACTTTTTCCATAAGATTGTTTTAAAGTAGCCCAATCATCTGGTAGCGTTAAATAAGGACAAATATTCTTACTAATTTGCATCTGACCATTTGTCTGCTCAAGTAATTGTAACAGAGTGTTTGAACCTGACATCATTCCATCTAATGATATTTTTTGCCAATGAGTTCGAGAGGACCAAATCTTATCTGTAAACAAATGGGAAATACTCATTTCAAAATCTTTGTGGATAATGAAATCAAGATGATCGGGTGCAGCATCTCCATTACCGATAAAGGATAGGGTTTTCTCTTGTAGGCCTAAATTGAGTGTATCTTTTATGATAAGAGGTGCGATACCTAGCAGTTGATTCGTATCTTCTTGTCGACAAATTATCATCCAGAGCGCATTGTTTTCGTGAAAACAATCCCACCAGGTAGAAACCCACTCCCAAGTCATGAATATAGAGTCACATGAAGAATATTCTAATAGTTCATTCCATTCATTTTTGAGTTCGAGTAATTGCTCATGAGTTTCAAGGATATTAATTGAAGTTTTTGTTGTATTGGTCACTATGGGTTCAGTTTTTTCGACGTGATGATTGAAAGGTGAAAGAAGCTCTGCTGTGGTGACATAAAAGGCTCACAAAATTAAATGACAAAAGTAGATTTAATTCTTATATCTACCATATAGTTTATCGGCATTTATATCGATATCTTAAAATAAGAAGAGTACGCAGAAAACTATATTGACTTCTGTTGCTCAGGAAATAGATTTTAGGTTATGTTCTTTTTAAGAATACTTATTGCTTGATCAACCCAACTTTCTCTACGAATTCGTCCAGGAAACTTAATAACCATTTTTTCGAGTCTATCAATTTCTTTTTCAGTTAACTCAGCTATTTGGTTGAAGGAGATTATTCCTTGAGAGTGTAGTTTTTTAGCGATGGCAGGGCCGATACCTGAGATTTGCTCAAGATTATCTTTTGCCATGTTTTCTATCAATGCTTTCTTCGTTTCTTTAGTTGTTTCTTTCTTTGCAGTCGATTTTACTTTTGATTTGGTGTTTAAGTTGTTTACATCTAAAAAATCAAACCACTGTGACCAAAGCTCGAACTGTAACTCAATGCAGCCATTCATGGCTTCTTGAATTTTTTGCGCAGCATTGAAGAACTCTTCCGTGGAGAGCTCATTAACCTTAACGTCCTTTGTCCATTGGTCTAACCAATCAGTTTGTGATGTTAATGAATTTTCTACGGTCGATTTCCAAAGAACTAAGTTATTAACAAGACGTTGAGAATCTTCGAATGAATCTGTTGATTCTTCTATCATTTTAAACCAATAAGTCCATAGCTCCGTTTGGTTTTCTGACCAGCTACTCATAGATTCTTGTATATGGTTTATCATATCTACTTTGTCTGTAGGTGATAGGGGGACACCACTTTGCATTTGACCAAGCCAATGATCAAGCCAGTGTGATTGTAAATCCATTGATTGTTTAACGGCCGACTTTCCCCAAGTCATAAAAGGGGATAAATGGAGGAATTCCCAAGGGTTCTTTTTTTTAGTATTGAGTTCGATGTTAGGTAAGTTCATAGGCAGTTTATTAATAAACTGTCGCTGCATTTCTTGCCATTCCTCAAACATTGCGCACCAATAATTCATAGAGACTCCCCCAAAGAAACATTGTCCTCAATAACTATAGCACAGCAAGTTTGTGCCGCTAGGCTAGATTAACGTAATTCAGAAATAATTTTTTGTTGGTCTTCAGAAGATTGATAAGGAGTACTTAGTTCGGTAAATGCCTTTAATGCATCCTCTGCATTACGGTGCTCTGTGAGTTTAATTAGGTTTATCCCACAACGTTCCATTTGGGCAACTTGATCTCTGAGAATATCACCAACGGCAAGTAAATCACCTTGGTAGTTATAGGCGCCCCTTAATAGACTGGCATGAGAGAAGCAACGACCATCAACATAAACAGGAAACTCTAAAGCAATGATATCCAGCTGATCTAGATCATCAGTAATGGCTTCAACGGCTGTGTCGCCGTTAAGTAAGACACCCGTTTTTCCAGAACGCGAGCGAAGAACTTCTTTGTTTTCAGCATATACGTGATAAGGAAAAATCACGTTACCTTCTGTGTTAGCTTGCTCGCTTATTTCCCAGTCAATGTTGTCAATCTTATGGTCTTTTATTACTTTCATTGTGCTCTCTCTTCTTGTCTTACCTTTAACGCATGGGCTTGATTAGGCATAAACGCGTTCTTTGAACGGTTCAACACCAATTCTAAGGCAGGTTTGTAGGAAGGTTTCATCTTCATTGTGACGATTGCTCAGGTAAACTTCTAGAATTTTTTCGATAGTGTCAGCAACTTTTTCTTTTGCGATTGCTGGTCCTAAACGATCACCCAACCTAGAGTCTGTTTCTGCTGAGCCACCTAAAGTAAACTGATAGAATTCAACGCCTTTTTTATCAACCCCTAAAATACCAATGTGGCCAACGTGGTGATGTCCACAGGCATTCATACAACCAGACATTTTAACCTTAACTGGTCCAAGGTCATGGAGGTAGTCTAGGTCATCAAACTTATCGTTGATTTGTTTTGCAATAGAAATAGAACTAGCATTTGCGAGCGAGCAGAAATCTAAGCCTGGGCAGCAAATCATATCGTTCAATGTACCTATGTTAGCCGTCGCTAAAAGGTGTTCTTGTAGCGCTTGCCACAATGCGTAGAGATCGGATTGTTTAACATCGGTTAGCACCATGTTTTGATCATGTGTTGTGCGTAACTCGCCAAAACTGTACTGATCAGATAGATCGGCAACAGCATCCATTTGTGTACTGGTGATATCACCCGGTGCTACGCCTGGCGCTTTCAGTGAGATATAAACCGCACGATAACCCTCTATCTTATGAGCGTAGGTGTTTTGTTTGTACCAACGACTGAAAGCTTTATCGGCTTCAAGCTTTTCGGCCAAGCTAGTGTCTTCAGCAGCATTTTTTTCATAATCAGGCTCTGTGAAAAAGGCTGAAACGCGATCAAATTCTTTCTGATCAATTTGTAAAACTGAGCTCTTAATTCGCTCCCACTCTTTTTCAACTTTTTCACGGAAGACGTCAATACCTTGCGCTTTTACTAACACCTTAATTCGTGCACGGTGAATATTATCTCGACGACCTTCAAGGTTGTAGATCCGTAAGATTGCTTCCATATAAGAGAGCAGGTGCTTTTTCTCAATAAATTCTTTTATGACAACACCAACGATAGGCATACGGCCTAAACCACCACCGACGAGAATTTTAAAGCCGACCTCACCTTTATCATTTTTGATTAGGTAGACACCAATATCATGAAATTGAACCGCAGCACGATCATTTTCGGCACCTGAAAAGGCAATTTTAAATTTACGAGGTAGCCAGTTGAACTCAGGATGAAAGGTCGACCATTGACGGACTATTTCACAATAAGGTCTTGGATCTTCGATTTCATCTTGGGCGACGCCAGCAAGGTGATCGGTTGTTGTGTTACGAATACAGTTACCACTCGTTTGGATCGCATGCATCTGAACCGTTGCTAGATCGGCAAGAATATCAGGTACACGCTCTAGTTCCGGCCAGTTATACTGGATATTCTGGCGGGTACTAATGTGACCATAATCCTTATCGTATTCACGAGCGATATAGGCCAACATGCGTAGCTGTTTTGAGGCCAATGTTCCATAAGGAATAGCAACTCTGAGCATGGGAGCATGTGTTTGAATATACAAACCATTTCTCAGGCGTAAGTGGCGAAATTCTTCGTCCTCAAGCTCTCCTGCTAAGAAACGTTTAGTTTGCTCTCGATACTGTTCGACGCGTTCATCGACAGCTTTCTGGTCATATTGGTCGTATTGATACATTTGAACTCTGATATTAGCTAATAATGGGCGTGAAGATACCAGTTATTGCTTAGGCTTAAAAGGACTATGTTCTGCTATGAATATAACAATAAAGCTGGGCAGAGAACTCTATTCCATAATGAAAGAGTCTCTACCCAGAGTCACCAGTTACTTCAAACTTACTTTATTTTTTTCCAATTAAGAAATTTAATTTTGTCAAAATTTTCATCTTCAGCAACTTTACCAACAATTAATTTTGTTGGTTTTGCCTTATCACCAGCAACATATGTGGGGTGGTATTGAATGACTTCAGTCGGGATACCTTTGCCAGATAAGCTTTTGGAGCGGTTGCCGGCTGTGAGGTTCTCAGGAGGAGTGTCGTCATCGTAGAAGTCTTTAACAGGCGTGGCATTATCAAGGTTTACAAGATAAAATCGGCCAGAGCCGCCACCGCCACCGCAAGTTTTACTCGTTGCGCCTTCATTTGCAGGTGTGAAGGTTGTGAAGGTTAGTTTCCCATCAAAGATTAATAAGGGAGTAAGGCTTTTCTCGCCCTTATCTTGGAGTTTTAATACCCAACCTTGTTTGTTGGTAAGATTCGTTTCTTCACCCTCTTTTTCTGATGGGCTACCTTCACCAATTTTATTGTCTGTTATATCCAACAAATGGTCATTGACAACAGTTGACCAGTTTGCTTTAGGAGCGCCTGTCTCATAATTTGTATCACGAATCATATAGATTTTATCGTCTACGGTTGTAGAGTTTGGGTGTGCTCGAAAACCAGACCCTGTAGAAACAGCAAAGTAGAAGCCGGTCGAACCTTTAACCTTAGCGATCTCAGGTGGTGAGAAGAATCGTCTCAATTGCGACTCATCAACATCAGAAGATAGATCGGCTATACGATAGCCTGATATATTTTTATCATTATTGTTGTCTACTAAATCAACTCTCCAAATTTGCCCGCCCATATCTGAAAAATACAGCCTATCTGTTAGCCTGTCATCATTAGTGTCGATGGTTCTGATATCGCTCGGGATGCTATAACTCATATTGTCCCCTGTGTCGATCTCGCTATTTCCTTTTGTAGCAGTCCAAAGCATTTGGCCCGTTTTAGCATCAGCGATATAGATCGCATTACCAATATCATCAGGGGTACGAACGACATAGTCATCTTGGTCTTCATCATAGCCACCACCAAAAATTAGAGCTGTTTTTATACTTCCTCCCGTCCACTTTATATTTACCGGAGTAAGTTTTGACCATGTTTGTCCAAGTTTCGCGTAGTCGCCGATCCCGCCTTCTATACGCCACTGAAGGTAAGGTGAGGAAAGGTTTGAAACATCGAGTGCATAGTAATTTCTACCACCACGGCGCATACCAAAGTATATGTAGGCCTTTTCTGAATTATTAACGATACGATCATTGTTTGTATCATCATGAAAATAAGATAGAACTCCATCTAGGCCATAGAGGTGACCTGCAGAGTTTAGGTTTGCTTTATGATCTTTAAGCTTAGGTAACAAGGCTTGAGGGATAAAGGCAAATATTTCAGAGCCGCCACTGTAATCTTTGAAGGCTACTGGTTTTGTTGTATCAAAGGCATGTAAAAGGCCTTGGTTAGTCATGGAAAACAGTACGTTCTTTTGAACACCGGGAGAATCTTCATAAATAAGTGAAATCGGCTTAGCATGTAAAGGATCACCCATACCCACATCATTTTGAAGCCAGTTTATAAGATCTTCTTTTTCAGCATCATCGACAACGTTGAGTAGTTGTGGCGTAATCGTAGTCTCATTAATGGTAATCTCAGTCAGTGCTGACGCATTAGGTGCTGCCGTATCGGTATAAGTATAGATAGTTCGTGCATTGTCGTGCTCTATCTCTGCCGAGGCTCCCCCAAGTTCAACAAAGTTACCATCTGGGCCAGATGACCAAAAGCTTCTAGCTAGGTCGCTGAACTTATCAACATTGTCATCATCGATAGTAACGGCAGGATTTCCATCAACATCAAGTAAACCCGTTGAATCAATAAAATACCCTTTTAAATTACCCTTCCATGAACGCGTGTTACCTGGTTTGAACATATTCAGGAATACTCGGTTATCTGAAGAAAGAGTGCTTGCTTTAATATTGGTTACTAGGCTGGAAAAACTTTCATTTTCACCCGTGATGGAATCCAATATCTGTTTGAATGCATCTTCTAAGTCTGATGCATCTGAAGCAGAGTAGAAAACACCTTTGCCTTTATCCGCTAGGGTCTCAAGATAGTCTTTACCTTGCCCACTTACATTAAAACCTATGGTGTAAGTAAAGACCTTACTTCCAGTGACATTATTGATTTGATCATTATTAGCTAGATACTCGACTAACTCTGGTCCGCAAAGGCCATGTTCTAGCCCCGGAATTTCTGCACATTGACTTTTAATAATGTCATTTTCTATATCCCACTTATGATAAGAATTTGTTGGTTCTCCGTCAGAAAGTAGAACGATATAACTTGCTTGACAGCTATCTTCGATAGGACTGTTATAGGTTGCACCTAGCCATGCTTCTTGCCAATATTCATGGCTACAAACTGTACTTGTAACACTTTGATAATTATGACAGCTACATGTTTCATTTTCAGTACCTGGGTTTTCACATATCCAATCTGTACATTGTGATGAGGTAATATCCTTACAATTATTAACTTGAAGTCTGTCAGGGTATCGAGTGAACCCTGGCTTACAAGTTGTGTAAGGACCAGAGTCGTAAGTACAGGTTCCCCACCTTTTTTCACCTTCTTGAGTCCATGCTTCAGGCCCTGGAGTTGGGGTGTAGGTCAGTGCATGAGGGCTATCATACTCATCGTAATAACCATTATTCCACTCAGGTGGTTTGTAACCACTCCAACCTGAAACTTCATCACCTCGGTAATACTTGGCCGTTTCGTAAAGAGCACCAACGATGTTAGTTTTATAACTTGGATCTATGTAGATCTGCTCTAATTGTTTAGGGATTTGGTTGTAGACATAAAAAGTATCCTGAGGAACAGCAAGATCTAAATCATGTAGGTCCGCTGAAATACTGGTTGCTGGATAATTGATACCATTAGACCATGTGTTGAACCAGGTGAAGCCAACTCTAAGGTTTTCATTACCTTTATTCTCTTCTAATACATTTGTTAAGGCTTCTAGTAGAATTTCTTTTCGACTTTCACCACTTCCAGGAGAAGTCTGAGTACCGTCAGGAGTGTTAAGCATACTACCTGACAGGTCAAAGATGAACATGACATTGACCGGAGGGCTGCTGGAATTTGCTGCACCGTATATTTCAATATCATCGGCATGCACGGGGTTTATCGTGAAAGCTAAAGATAAGCTCAACGTAGCCAAAGCCATTTTTATTACAAGTAAAAATTTATTCATGGTTTTTTCCTTACAAGCCCTTCTTTTGTATGTTGCATGAGTTATTTAAGAAACTTATGGACAGTTTCCTGTACGGCCAACAGCAGGTTTACTGATAGAACCTCGTTGGTCGTGGTTAGCCGACGCTCCAGTGGCTGAGAGTGTTGTCATGCCGTGAATACTATAATAATGCTCGACATTGGGACTAGCGGTTAGATCGGAATTACGAGAGTGATCCAAACCATTATGACCTTCATAACAGTATTGAATTGTAGCTTTTGCACTGAAGTCTGCTTTAGCACTTGCTGCGTGGCTAGAGCTGGCTGTTTCAGTATCAAAAAGCGCATCAAATGGTTCTCGTCCAGTAACCTGTAGAACCTCTTTTAGTGGAGGATCTATAATTTGAGCTGGTGTATGTTCCATGATCGTTTCAATAGACCATAGACTTTCAATCACAGACTCTGAGACTTGATATGTCGAACTCTTTTGCTGGAGATTCGCGGAGATCATTTCATTCATAGTGGTACCTCTAATTGAAGAGACTCCAATTAGCGTGATGAGTACTAAAAAAATGAGGCTAATAACTAGAGCAACACCTTGTTGTTTATGCCTATTTTTTACTTGTATTTGCCCCTCTTCTAGATCGAAGCTTGGACTAATATTTTTGTTCATACATAAATATTTCATATTTCAAAATAAACCTTAACTCAAAGCAAATACTGTACCGAGTTAATCTAAAGTTTTAGAAGTTAAATGTGGTTAACATTTACTTCCAACATTCAGCTAGTGTTTTTGAACCGGCTTTGCCTTTTGCGCTGGTGTTGGTGAGAGTGAGGTTTCCACAGTTGTCCTTGGCTTGGTTTGTTGTCGCTGTTGCAGTCAGTGTGAAGGAACTGTTATCCGCAGAAGTTGTAGCTGTGACTGTATAAGCCCCACTGTCTGTTTTTAGTGGAGAACCATAACCTAGGTTTGTCAGATCATTCGTAAACTGCATATTGTCAGAATGAAACCGTTGTTGTTTAGTTGCAGTGCCCAGTAAAAGGTTTTGTGCTTCGGTTCTTTTGCTTGTCCGTACCTGTTCTTGATAAGCGGGCAGGGCAATAGAGCTTAGGATTGCCACAATAGCTACGGCTATCATCACTTCGATTAAGGTAAAACCTTTTTGTTTTTTTGATATCATTCAAGGCTACTCCACTTTTTTCCAGTTGGCTCTATGTACGGCGCTACTACTATTACCAATGATACCTTTGCCAACGGTTTCTTGTGTGCCACCGCCATTCATAGGATCAAGGAATCTGCGAACAACTTCTGTTGGTATTCCTTGACCTGGAATGACTTTAGAGCGATTTACGGCTGTCAGATTTGCAGTGGGTGTAGTGTCATCATAGAAGTTTTTAACGGGCATTCCATTTTCGAGATTGATTTGATAGTAACGTCCAGTGCCACCGCCGCCGCCGCAACTATTGCTGTTTGCCGTGTCCTCTTCGGAGGTAGGTGTAAATGTTGTAAATGCTAAGTGAGAATTAAAAATTAACATGGGAGTCATGCTTTTTTCACCAAGATTTTTTAAGTGTAACCGCCAACCTTTTTTAGTTGCCATACGGCGCTCGATTCTAGCCTTATCGACATTATTCGTTATGTTAAGTAAGTGGCCATTATATACGATGGCAGGGCTAACACTGGGTGGGCCTGTTATCACATTGGTATCTTTTATCATATAAACCCTATCCTGAACGGCAAGCGAGTTTGGATGAGCTCTAAAACCACTGCCAACAGCAACTGCGTAGTAGAAGCTTGAATCTTTTTCCATTTTTGCCACTTCAGGAACTGAATAAAAACGTCGGTAGTGCTTATTGCTGTCGTTGGGTGTCAGTCTAGCTATAACATAGCCAGAAATGTCTTTTATATCTTTATTATCAGCACTTTTTCCGTCAACTAAATCGATCCGCCAAATTTGGCCACCAACATCAGAGAAATAAAGTCTATCAGCAATCCTGTCGAAGTTACTGTCGATCACTCTGATATCTCCAGGAATACTGAATTTCATTCTACTCTTAGCATCGACCTTACTTTCACCTTTAGTAGCGCTCCATAAATGCTTACCTGTGAGGGCATCTACTATAAAAATAGCATTACCCATAGTGTCGGGAGTTCGTGTTAGGTGATTATCTGCATTTTGATCATAACCACCACCAAAGATAATGACTTTCTTGGTACTTCCTCCATTCCAGTTGATAGTCGTTGGAGTGGGGCGAGACCATGTTTGTCCTAGCTGTGTAAAATCGCCGGTGCCACCTTCAATACGCCAGGTTAACGAAGGTGAAGATAGGTTGGAAATATCGAGGGCATAGTAGTTTCTACCACCACGGCGCATTCCAAAGTAGAGATAGGTCTTTTCTCCAGGGTTAACATAGGTGTCATTATTAGTATCGTCATGATAATACGATAAAGCCCCATCCAGTCCATATAGGTGATCAGAAGAAACTAGGTTCGCCTTATGATCTTTAAGGTTTGACAGCAGGGCTTGCGGAATGAAAGCAAAGAGTTCTTCACCACCATCATACTCACTAAAGCCACTAGGTTTTGATGCATCAATTGCATGAAGCAAACCTTGGTTGGTCATTGAGAAAATGATATCTCGTTTATTTTTACCGGTAGAGTTTGCATAGCTAATCATCAGAGGCTTAGCGTGCAAAGGATCTCCCATTGATGAATCATTCAGTAACCAGTCTAGAACCTCTCGTTTTTCACTAACGCCAATTACTCCCATCATTGCGGGGGTTATCTTTGAGTTGTTTGTGGTTATTTTAGTCAGCGCAGACTTGTTTGGTGCGTCATCTTCTGTATAGGTATAAATTTGACGTGAATTATTATTTTCTATTTCACCAGAAGCTCCTCCTTGATGAACAAAATTCCCATCGATGTTATTAGACCAAAAACTTCGAGCTGACTCTTTAAATTTATCAAGCTTCCCGGGACCATCGGGATCATCCATGACAGCACTATTTCCATCAACATCAAGTAAGCCTGTTGAATCGATAAAATAGCCTTTTGTGTTTCCTTGCCATGATCGAGTCTCTGCAGGTTTGAACATATTCAAAAAAACGCGATTATCAGATGATAGTGTGCTTGCTCTAATCGTAGTTACCAAGCTAGAGAAGCTTTCATTTTCTGCGGTAATAGAACGAATGATGTTGTTAAAAGCATGTTCCAAATCGGATGCATCTGAAGCTGAATAGAACTCTCCATTACCGTTTGCAGCGAGACTTTGAAGAAAAGTCTTCCCTTTACCTGTAATATTGAATCCGATACTAAAAGTTCTTATATCGGTGCCTGTTTGGTTTTCTAGTTGATCATTATTGGCGAGATAGTGGACGAGTTCGGCTCCACATTTACCAGAGTCTAAGTTGGGAATATCTGCACAGGTAGTGCCTGTCATCGCTTCTATTTTCTTGCGTGCATCATAGCTACTGCTGGTTGGTTCACCATCAGAAAGCAATACAATAAAGTTTGGTGTGCAACGGTCTATTATTGGAGATATATATTTTGCGCCATTCCAATATCCTGAACCATTTCTGGTTGAATCTGTATAGGTCTTTCTCATTGCAGGCCACAAACGGCGTCTTTTTTCTTTGTACTGACCTGTGGATGTATTCCAAGTGTCGGCTTCATTTTTACCGGCCCACACTTCTCCTCCACGAAAATATTGGCTAGCTTCGAATAGGGCTTGAACGATGCCTGTACTACCGCTGGGTTGTGCATTAGTCTCAAGTAGATGAGGGATTATTTCGTAGGACTTGTATGCGCCAGCAGGAATGTCGTTATCAATGTCGTGGGCATCAGCTAGAATATCGGTTACCGGCCAGCGTATACCTGAAGAATTGGCGCTGAACCAGGAAACACCAACTTTTAGGTTGTTAGTATCTTTGTTTCCATCTAAGACCTTTTTTAATGCCTCCAGCATGATTTCGTAACGACTCTCACCAGGTTCAGGGTCCCGGTCCCCATCTTTCCCCCATCCCATACTGCCGGATACATCAAAGATGAATAATACATTGACGGGTAGGTTTTCTGATTCAGAAACACCATAGATTTCAAGATCGTCAGCGTAGGCTGGAGGTGTTATCAGGGCTAATAATATGCTAGATACTATCAATGATTTTGTTAGTGCAAGGATTAAATTTTTCATAGTTATTACGTCTCTGAACAAACTTTTTATATAGAGGTTTTCATTTTCCGGTGTGTATGAATTTATGTTGAGATAATTCATCATGTCTATGGGGCATCTGCTGATGGGCAGTTTCCAGTTCGGCCAACGGCGGGTCTCTTTATGTAGCCACGTTGATCATGATCGGCATGGGCATTAGCCTTAGGAAGGCTAACATCACCATGAATGCTATAGTAGTGGTAGACAGTAGCACCGATGCCTTTTGATTCACCGAAAGTATTGTGGCTTTCTTTACAGTACTGAATGGTGGCGGTGGCGTTAAAGTCAATGGCTGAACTTGCACCTGCTGGAACATCAAACATGTCATCGAATTTAAGAGCATTTACATCCTTATCGACGACGACTTTATCAGGGTTGTCTAGCTTTTCTGGTGTGTTCTCCAGAATAAAAGAGACATTCCAGGTACTTTCAATGACAGATTCTGCAACTTGAAATGTTGAGCTTTTTTGCTGGACATTGGCAGTCATCATTTCGTTCATGGTGGTACCACGCATTGAAGATACGCCAATAATAGTAATCAAGACTAGAAAAATCAGACTAACAGCCAGCGCTACGCCTTGTTGTTTCTTGAAACTTTGTACGCACATATCTGCTCTTCTCCTTGTCAAATTTTTGGTTTGTAGAAAATTCATTTTAGTTTGAGTAGGCAACTTTTAGACCTGACTTAATTTCTTTTCAGTTGACGGCTCTATTTTTACCGATCTCGTAGAGTCATAAATGAATGACACACTAAGAGCTAATGCAGCGGTCTGTTGTTTTTTTTGAAGGGTAATTCTCATTTATTAACTTCCATATCAGTACAATGAAGACCTAGGTCATTTCATTTGGTTACGAATTAAGATGGTCGAGGTAAAAACTTTGTGTAACTTTCGATCATTAAAGTTCGCCGAGTTGCCATCAAGTAATGGATAAGGTTTAGACTCTGCCGCCGGCTTAATGTCTTGCTCTGAGTTAAGTAAAAGAGCAATTCGGACACTGGTGACACTTTCTTTCCAGCCAGCATTAGTTGTGACGGTTGTAGCGCTGACATAGCGATCAGCAACGCCATCGCCACCATCGTCTAAACCATAAAGAATTTGCATTTGGTCGACACCTGTAATAATGGTTTGAGGCGCAGCGGCTCCACCGGCATTGCCAGTGCAAATTAGTTCTCCATTGACGATCTCTAATGTATTTTCAGCAAACCCACCATGAGTCGCTGTCGTATCAGCACCTACGCAGTCTTGATCAGCTTGAAATCTGACCGTTAGTTTTTCGAAGAAGCTGTTATCAGCATTAGGAAAAGGATCGATAGCATCTTCTGAGTCATAGCTATCTACATAACCAGCCATTTGAATATTGTTTCTAAGAGAGGATAGTGCAAACCGTCCATTTTCTTGCAATGTGCGCATCGATTGGTTGACCCTCGATGACTGAGAGCTATTAATATAAACACTGACAACGCCTCCCATTAAGAATAAGCCGATAACCATTGCGATCATCATTTCTATTAACGAGAATCCAGCCTGATTTTTTTGAGTATTAAAATACATTTTGTATATCTCCGAGATAGAACCTAAGGCAAAATGACGTGCTGAACTGATTTAACTTTAGTTTCATCAGTATTATCGGATTTTAATTCGGTTTCGCTCCAGCTGGCTTGAATGGTATATGTTGATCGGTCAGTGCATACCGCGTCATTACAGGCAATGGTTAACTGACCATTAGTTAAGAGTGCCTTGACGCCATTGCTACCCATAGCACTACCACCTTGACCACAAGATGCTTGAAAGGTGTCGAATGTTGCCAGCTGAGCAAATGTGCAACTTGCAGGTGAAGATCCCTCGCAAGATGTCACTGTGGTAGCACAGTCCACATTACTAGAATCAAAGCCATCGTAATTCATATTTGCTATGGCCTCAGGGTTCGCGCGCATTCTCTCTGCAATATTTTCAGCTAGATAAGTTGCTTGGGTTCTGGCAAATGAGTTATTGGATTGTTTGATACCCGTCGCCATGAGATGAGCTGTACCTAACAAACCTATCGAAAGAACCATTAACGCGACCAATGATTCAAGTAAGGTAATGCCTTGTTGTGATGTTTTCATATGAATTCTTAAATCCTAATGAGCCTTGATTCGGCCGACGCCGCTGAGTATTATGCTTTTGCTCTTACTGGCTAGGCTGAGTGATAAAGTCCCTGGCTGTTTCGTTGAACCATTCTCTACAAACGATATAAAGTTAGCCGTAGAAGCATCACCAGAAAGTGTCGTACCTGTAGATAAAGCCTCATGCACCTGAATGGTAGTCTCTGTTGCATCTAGTGCATTATCGTTATCTTCATCAGCAAAGATGAGCCAGCCAGCACTCCAGTCTCCGCTTGTCGTACAGCTGCTTCCATTGGCACTTTTACACATAATCACCTGATGCCCACGTTTAACAGCTTCACTCCGAGTTAACTGCAAAGAGGAAACAAAGTCATTGGAGGTACTAGAAATACGACCATTTCGCATCAAGTCTTGAAAGCTCGGCACAGCGACACCGAGTAAAATTCCAGCAATGCCCACAGTGATCATGAGTTCCACTAAGGTGAACCCGCGTTGATTTTTGTCTAAATTTCTTTTCATAGTCACTAACATAGTTTTTATTTAATTATGATCAACACCTTAGAGGGCGAGCGGTCATTATTTGCCGACAAAAGGTTTATTTGTGGTTTTTGAGCCTAACTTTAAGGCGTCATAACACAACAAATATGGTTTATTAGCACAAGCTAGCGGCGAGATCTTATAAAACTTTAAGCTCTAACTTATTGATTGGTTGATGAAAAATGTTTTCGGAAGGGTGGCGTGTTAAAAAATTAGCTTCTCGGATCTAGCCAACCTGGCTGAATCCGAGAAATTTAAAGGCTAGAAAGGGAATGATGAGATGAGGGAGCTTAAATTTATTTGATAATACTTACTTGATTAAATGACTAGCCATTTAAGCTCAAGGTACCGACAAGTTCCGAAATATTGGTCAGTTTGTGTTTCTGTAAATATTCAGAAATACCGTTATTGATCTGCTTGCATACTAAAGGATCATAGAAGAGGGCTGTGCCTACCCCAACCGCAGACGCACCAGCGATCAAGAATTCGATCGCGTCCTCAGCGGAACAGATCCCGCCTTGGCCTATGATTGGAACATTGTGCTGCTTTGCGACTTGGTGCACCTGATGAACTTTTAATAGAGCCACGGGTTTGATTGCGGGACCAGAAAGTCCACCCTGATTATTTCCAATAACGGGTTGACGGGATTCGATATTGATCGCCATCCCCATCAAGGTGTTGATCGCTGCGAAGGCATCAGTACCAGCCTCAATACAACGTCGTGCATTTTCAGCGATATCGGTTTGGTTGGGAGACAGCTTTGTAATTAGCGGCTTATTCGTCACACGGCGACAGGCTTCAACCACTCGCGCCGACATGTCAGGGTTGTTCCCAAAAGTGACACCACCTTCTTTAACATTTGGGCAAGAGATATTGATCTCGATGGCATCGATCGGCGAATCATTAAATAGGCGTGTGACTTCTTCGTACTCTTCTATTGTAGAGCCTGAAACATTCGCGATGAATTTGGTTTCATCAAAATCTAAGGTTGGTAAGATATTATTGATGACAGCAGCTGTCCCTGGATTTTGTAAACCAATCGCATTGATCATTCCTGCGGGTGTTTCAGTGACACGATGGGGTTGATTGCCAGCTCTTGCCGCCAAGGTTGTACCTTTTAAACAAACCGCCCCAACATCACGGTTGGAAAAGCCTTCAACGCGGGTATACTCTTCTCCGAAACCGACACAACCAGAAAGTAACACGAGTGGTGTGTTGAAATTTAATCCACAAAACTCAGTAGCCAGATTTTTATTCATTTGATTCCTTTGTTATAAAAAAGCACTTAAATTTCGTTCGCTATTGGATAGTCACCAAAATGAACTTCAAAACATGATACACATTGTTCTTTACCAGCCGGAAATTCCGCCGAACACAGGGAATATTATACGACTTTGTGCCAACACTGGAGCAAAACTACATCTAATCCATCCTTTAGGTTTTAAGTTGGAAGATAAAGCTTTGCGTCGCGCAGGGCTTGACTATCATGAGTGGGCCGAAGTTAAACAGCACGACTCCTTTGCAGAATTTATGCAGCAGGCCTCGCCTAAGCGTCTTTTTGCGCTTTCAACTAAAGGTCAAAGAGTTTACACCGATGTCGAATATAAGTCTGGCGATGTACTGATCTTTGGGCCAGAAACTCGTGGACTTCCTGATGATATTTTGGAGTCAATTGGACAAGAACAGATCCTACGCTTACCCATGAAAGCAGAAAGCCGTAGCTTGAACCTTTCTAATACCGTGGCCGTTGTACTTTACAACGCTTGGGCAAATTTGGATTTTCCTGATTCAGTGTGATCGATGTCTCTTCAAGCAAAACGGATAAAATTAGCCCTAATCTTTGCTTGCTCGATAAAAAGCTCTAGAATGGTTAATTCCTGGAGGGGAACATCTTTGCATCTTTCAAGCTTCATTGAAGAATAAATTTATGAACAAATATATCGCGAAAATGGCACGAGTTACTATGCTGATTATTTGCTTTGCAATAAGTCTTTTTTATATCTCCATTAGTCATGCAGAAAATTCAACTCACCGAGAGTGGATTGATGAAATGAAACAACGTGATCGTGGCCCATTCACTCGGTTACGTTGGTTTTGTAAAGATGGCAGTGTGTTAGCGCCGCAACCTTACGCGTGTAGCGATCACGGTGGTGGCGTTCAGCATGGTGAATGGAGCAAGCATATCAAAGCACTGAGAGAGCAGGGCTATTTTATAGCGACCTTGCTCGGTGATGAAAGCGCTGATCTAATGGCAGAACCCACTCAGGCAGAACCGTTTAGACAACTGTTGATTGAACGGTATTTGATGACTGTTGACAATGGCTGGATTATGCGTAAAGCGCGCTTCTATCGTGGTTCGATGCAAGCTGAGGATGAAGTTCGAGGGGCAAGGAATGTGCTGCAAAAACTGGTTCAGTCTAAGAAATGGCTAACCGAAGGTTATACGACATTAAGAACGAGTGTTAGTGTTTTGCCGCATGGTATTGACACGCCATCGGTATTGAAAATGCGTCAAATAGCGATAGACCTGTCAACGGAAGATGAAAAATTCTTATTGATCAGAAATAAGATTCATATTTCACCAGATGCATCTGATGCCGAAACGGTAAGAAACTACGCGGCAAAATTAAGTAAAAGCAAAGCTAATAAATATATAAAGTTAGCGAACCTTATAGACGAGATCTATGCACGTCCGGCATTGAATTTACCGATCTCTCGTCTATCCAAACGTGTACGTAAAATGCCAGATATGTCTCGATCATTACGTGATATGTCGGCGCGGTTGATTAGCTCAAGTGATCCCGAAGTTTTGTTTGCGACGACAGCGAATACGATGATGGTGTTGCGTGATCATATTGTCGATGTGACAAAGGCTGGCGTTCGGTTGGATGTCTTGGATACGAGTGTTTTATTAGAAGCCGAACATTTTGATCTGGGCAGGGAGTTAATTGCAGATATAAAAAATACCTCACGTGCACAACGTTTGGTTTGGTTAAAAAGTAGCTTGAAAGCAACGTATGGAACAGGTGTTTTATCTCGCCGACAGTTTGATGCTATGGCGGCCTCTCTGGAACGGTTGGATCAACAAGAAATTGCACTAACAGATTATAAAAAAGAATTAAATTATTTAGCTCGTGTACCGGGTTGGGCAGGACAAAATCTTCGTGCAAATTTTTATCAGGCATTAAAAAAACTAGCTGAGATTGAGCCTTTAGCAGAACTTTTTATTCAAGATCAATTACGTGGTGGGCCATTATTATTTTATGTCGATGTGCTCGATTCACTCGTACGTGATGCGAATCAATTAGTTGGCACACAGTCGCAATTATTTGATACTGAAGTTGGGGCGGGTTTGAGAAGTCTCAACCCAGGATTATCGCGCGGCGTATTGCACCTATCAAGTGTGGGAGGAAATGTTGCAAGTTTTGATCAGAATGGCATTTACTTGTTACCTGAAACAGTTGCAGACTTGCCGCCAGTCGCTGGTATTTTAACGGCGGGTGAAGGCAATCCCTTATCTCATGTACAACTGCTTGCCAGAAATTTAGGCATACCGAATGTTAGTATCGATGAAACTTTAATTGAAAGACTGCGGCCATATGAAAACAAAAAAGTAATTTTAGCGGTAAGTCCCAATGGTGCTGTTCGTCTGTTTGAAGATGATGGTAGTTATGAGAATATTTTTGCAGAAAAGGTCGCAGAATCAAGTACTACTATTAGACCTGATATGGGTAAGATTGATCTAGAAAACCTTAACTTCATTCCGTTGAGTGAGTTACGTACAGAACAGTCAGGTGTAACGGTAGGCCCAAAAGCGGCAAAACTAGGCGAGTTATATCACAACTTTCCAGATTCTGTGGCGAATGGCTTAACCATTCCTTTCTCAGTGTTTAACCAACTATTAAAACAACCTATGCCTGGGGCAGGGAAAAGTGTTTTTTATTGGATGGTGAGTCAGTATGAGCTCTTGGCTGCAATGCCTGATGGCTCAGACCAACGCGAAAAGGCTGAAAAAGCATTTCGTAAAAAGCTAGATAACTGGATCGTTAATGCTAACCCTGGTCAAAGTTTTAAGTTGCGACTAGCTCGAGATATGGAAAAAGTTTTTGGTGCAGACGGTAGTTATGGTGTGTTTGTCCGTAGTGATACCAATGTTGAAGATCTGCCTAATTTTACTGGTGCGGGTTTGAATTTGACGGTTCCAAACGTTGTCGGATTTGAGAATGTTCTCAAGGCGATTTCGCGTGTTTGGGCATCACCTTTCTCTACAAGAGCATTCGCTTGGCGTCAGTCACACATGGAGCAGCCAGAGCATGTCTACCCTGCTATTCTGTTAATGCGTAGCGTACCTGCAGAAAAGTCTGGGGTGATGGTGACACGTGATATTGATACGGGTGATTCTGGTTGGTTATCTATTGCGGTGAATGAGGGTATTGGTGGTGCTGTGGATGGCCAAGCTGCTGAATCTATTAAGGTTAATCTTGATTCTGGTGAAGTTATATTAATCGCCCAAGCTAGCATGCAAACAAAACGAATCATTGAGAAGTCAGGTGGGATACGTAAAGTTGCTGTGTCGGGAGCCGAGACAGTTTTAAAAACAGCAGAAATTCAACAATTGATCGAGTTTTCAAAACAAATTCCAGAGAAGTTTCCAGAGATTATGAATGAAGATGGAACTGCTGGGGCAGCCGATATTGAGTTCGGTTTTCTAGAAGGAAAGTTACAGTTATTCCAAATTAGGCCTTTCTTAGAAAGTGCCATAGCTCGTAGTAGTGAGTATCTCATCTCTATGGATAAAGAGATGCCCCCCGCCCAACTAGATAGTGTTAACTTGACTCAAATTCCTCAATAAAAATAATAACCTATAGATAACCTAGAACGTTGGGTTATCTAAGCTTTTAGAGGGTTACTTAAGCTCTAGATAAAACTTTAACCAATGTACGAGACAATCTTTAACAGTTTGCTCTCTTTCGGCAATTGACTCGTAAAGCCTATCCGTTATTAACTGGAACAGATATTTAAAGTGATCCCTGAGAAGTTGGTGATTAAGCTTCTCATATCAATTAATAATACAACAGAGTAGCGACTCAGGCTTTATCCAAGAGTGGCTGATATTTATAAATGGAGGGACTTCATGAAAATGAATAATATCTTTAAAGTAGTTGTTTTATCCGTTAGTTTGGGCTTAGTCTCTGGTGCTCAAGCAGCAACATATACCTATCAAATAACTAACCCTCATGGGGGCGATGAAGCTGGCGATATAACTCAATTTTCGACGAGTTATAACTCAGACACACAAGCGTTAAGTTGGCAATCAACATTAACCGAAACAAATGGTGTCATTGCAAATTCATTCTGGTTAGTTTTGAGTGATGGACCTGATCCGATGATAGATCGGAATGAATATGCCATTTTGTATGGTGATAGTTACTCAGGTAATGTGGCCGCTTATGTTTACAATGGCTTGAATAGTGGCAGCAGCTGGAATACACCGGGTGAATTTATTCATAACTATGGTGGTGTGTTTGAAACAACGGAGACGAATGTTGGTGAACGGACATTTAGTTTTTCGATCGATGCTTCAATCTTGAATAGTTACCTACCAACAACACCGGGAACTAACGATTGGGATGGTGTTCAATTCGATGAAACTATTGGTGTTTGGTATCACCCCGCTTATATCGATAAGCCAGCAAGTTTCAATGCTGATGGATCTTTACTAGAGTTTCCTGAAATTGTTTCAGGTTTTTTTGATCTAAGTGAACAATATACAGTAGCTTCTGTTCCTGAACCAAGTTCTCTTGTCTTAGTTGGTGTTGGTTTGATCGGATTATTCGCTAGACGACAATCAAAAAAGTATAATTAGATTACAATATTTAAGCCTCCCTGTTTGAGCCTATAAAGCTAGTATAGGGAGGTTCTTTAAGTCCTGACTCACATCTTCGCGAGCATTCGCTTAGCTTCATCTCTCTCTTTGAATGGACTTTGATTAGACAGCGCTAACTCTAAAAGTTTTTTAGCTGAATTTGATTCACCAATTTCATTTAAGCCTTTCGCAAAGTGGTACTGATATGAGGGGACTGTTGGAGCACCGAAGACTGCTTGCTCCAACGCTTCTAAACCTTCAGCTTGACGTCCTTTTTGCAAACAGATACTTCCATATGTATCTAACACTTGAGGGCTTTCAGGAATAATTGCATGTGCTTTTTGTGCATAACCCCATGCGACACTTTTATTAGAGTGCAATGAAAGAAGTGCCAGCTTATTTAGGATTAAACCATTGTCAGGTTGAATTTGAATAAAGCGTCTTGCTTCTTTGAGAGCTAAGGTGACATTCTTAGCTTGAGAAGAATCTTCAGACTGACTTAATTGAAAGTAATAATTAATATAGAGCAAACTAATAGCTGGGTTATTAGGTAGTTTTTTAGACCATTCATTCAAAAATGCATCTGCATCCTTTTTCTTTACAGACTGTAAATAGGCAAGTGATATTCTTTTGATAGCCTCTATTTTTTTACTGCTTTTTATAGCTTTTGAATAAATACTAATCGCTTTATCTATTTTATTTTCTCGAACGAGCAGATCGCCATAAAGTAAATACCCTTCAGTAAGATCAAGTTTAGTTTTTAGAATTCTTTTTATATTTTTTCTAGCTGATTTTATATCGTTCTGCTGAATATCAAGTTCTGCTAGCGAAATTAATGCAGGTGATGAATGTTCACCAAAAACATCAATAGCTTTCTGTAAATGAATTCGAGCTGTGTTAACCGAGCCATTTTTAATTAATGCTCTACCAAGGTTTAATTGATGATAAGGATTGCCGGGCATTTTTTTTACGAGTGACTTATACATTGTTACTGCTAGGGCAGAGTTACCTAACTCCAGATATGTATCTCCAATAAACTGAACCGCTTCTATTGGTAAAGGTTCAACTCGACTTAAAATTCTTTTCATCTCAAGTGCTTTATTAAGATTCCCATTCTTGAGATAAAGTTGTCCTAAGACGACTTTGGGTAATGGTTCTTCAGGGTTCTTTTTGCTTACACTATATAAACGCTCGATAGCATCTTGATATTGGCCTTTTTGGTCTTCTAATAATGCTATTTCGGTAGACAGCTCTATATGATTGGGATCTAAAACTAACCCGTCAAATAATAGAGATTCTGCCGCTGCAGATTGATCTTCATTATTTAGAATACGTGCTAAACGAATTCTTGAAGGAAAGTACCTTGGGTTGTTTGAGATGGCTTGATTATATTTAGTGCGAGCTCTCTCTATCTCTCCTTGATGCTCATACAATAACCCCAATATATGGTAGGTTGATGGCGACTCAGGATATTGTCCGGGTAAGGTTCTTGCTATTCTTAATGCGGGTTTAAACTTGCCTGACATCAAGTAGGTATCTATCAACCCTTGGCTAATCTCAAGATTATTGAGATCATTTAGATGTGCATTACGATATTCATTAATCGCAAGTTGATGCTCGTCGTGCCTAAGGTAAGCTGTTCCTAATTGTGCATGTGCGAAGGCGGAATTAGGGAAAAGATCAACTGCAAGTTTAAAATAGCCTAATGATTTTTTTGAATCATTTTCGAGAGAATGAGATATGCCTAAGTTTATATAGAGATCTTCATTCTTGAGTGCTTGTTTGATAAAAGGTTTTAAAATGTTCTCTGCATCATTAGCATGGCCTTGCCGAAGGTAGATCGATGCCAATGTATTGCTTGCTAAAAGGTGAGAGCTTTCAATAGCGAGTAGCTGAATTAAATCATGCTTTGCGGCTTGATAATAACCTAACGATATATTTGCTTTTGCAAGTAAAAAGAGTGCTTGAATATTTCTTCCATCAAGGTCTAAACAATGATTTCCTACTTTTATTGACTGGGTAAATAGACCACGAAGATAAAATATTTCTGCCTGTAACAAGTTAGCTTCAAGATCTTGAGGTGTTTGTAAAAGTAACTTTTGAATACTTGTGTCACCTTTGACTAGTTGATCTTTCATATCCTGTGATAAGTAGATGTGTTCAGATCGTAAGGGTAGTTCTAGTAAATATTGCTCTCCGGGAAGTGTCGTATTGAAGTACGCTGGGTGAAATGGAATCGATTGTTTCGTTTTTTGAATCGACAAACGGGCAAGTCCAATTTGAGCATCATGTCTATTGTCGGGGTTATTTAATAGCTGCGAATAAATACTTTCTGCTTCCGTAAATTTTCCAAGCCCAATTAGCGTTTCTGCTTCCAATAAAGTCAGTTTTGTTTTATCTGGATTGTTCGTATTTGAGGCAGACTTGATACTCTCTATTTGATCTAACGCTTTTTGAAACCTCTCATCCTTTAGGTAGGCCTTTGTGAGAAGGAAAGAAATTCTAATATCACTGAGACCTGCTTGTTGTGATTTTATTAGAAATGGCAGCAGTTCTTTATAACGTTTCGGTCCCGTTGTGATCTCATCTAACAATAATAACGCGGGCATATCAGTCGGGTTTAAATTTAACGCTTTTTTAAGTTCTACCGCCGCTGCGCCATGATAGCCTCTCGCTATATAGGCACGAGCGTTTTTAAAATGCTCTTGATCAGCTTCTTCGCTAAAAAAGCACCCTGAAAGCATTACGGCTAAGGCGACTAATATTAAAACTAGGGTCTTTTTTGTTTTCATCTATCGCGTATTCATAAAGTGATCTGTAATATCCCTGTATCGGCCTCGAGTCTGGTCTCTTGAACATAGCTTGGTCTGTGAAGAAAGGCGGGAGTTGAGATTGCTTATTATTAATCGACACTCAATATTGGAAACTGATCGTGAAAAAACTCAGCATTAAGGCTCTAACGTTATTTATTCTTCTTGTGGCCATAGAGCAGAATCAGGCATACCCCATTTTTGATAGTGAAAATAGGGAGATTCGTCGATTGGAAGCTGTGCGATTGATTCAACAGGGTGAGTTGCGTGGTTCTAAACAACCGAGTGGAGCTTTGTTGTCACTTGAGCAAGTCGACATACGCCTCGCTAATCAGAAATACTTAGAAATACCTGAAATAGATGAAGCTTTCACTCGAAAAGTGAAGCGTTATTTACGTGGAAATCTCAATAGATACTCTATCTCGGTACTTGATTTATCTGATCCAGATAATCCTAAATATGCCCAACATGCGGGTGAAAATCGACGTAATCCGGGAAGTGTAGGAAAGATCATCGTTGCGATAGGTCTCTTCCAAGCACTGGCCTATGCATATCCTGATGATATCGAAGCACGGCAGAAAATTTTACGAAATACAATCGTTACAGCTGATCAGTTTATTCTCAGCGATCATCATGAAGTGCGGTTTTGGGATGCTGAGAAGAACCGTGTCAGACAGCGGGCATTACGTCGCGGTGACACTGGTAGTTTATGGGAGTATTTGGATTGGATGCTATCGGCGAGTTCAAATGCTGCTGCTAGTATGGTGATGAAAGAGGCTATGTTGATTCGACATTTCGGTAAAGAGTATCCCGTTTCGATCGAGGAATCCGATCAGTTTTTCAAGGAAAGCCCTAAAAAAGAACTCAAAAATTTGTTAGTCGAAACGATTCAAGCACCACTGAGGCGGAATGGGATTGATCTTGAGCAGTTACGCCAAGGTAGTTTTTTTACTTGGAAAGGTAAGCGTTTAGTTCAGGGAACCAACAGTTATGGCACAACGCACGAGTTGATGGACCTGATGTTAAAAATGGAACAAGGCAATTTGGTTGACGACTTCTCGAGTCGTGAGATAAAACGCTTACTTTATATGACGGAACGCCGTATCCGCTATGCCTCACATCCAGCCTTAAAAAATTCGGCTGTCTATTTTAAGTCAGGCTCACTCTATAAGTGTGAAGACGATCTCGATCCGGAATTTGTGTGCGAAAAATATCATGGTAATGTGCTGAATTTAATGAACTCTGTGGCGATTATTGAAACGCCAGCAGGTGAAAATCACTTACATTATATCGTCACCTTAACCTCTAATATTCTTAAGCAGAATTCAGCGGTGGCTCATCAAACGCTTGCCATGCGAATTCATCGTCTGATCGAAAAAATGAATCCTGCAATTCAAGGAAAGAAGTAGTTTGAAAAATAATCAAAAATTATCAAGCGTGTACAGATAAGTTTTAGTGTCATCATATTCTCTATTTTGGGTTTAATTTAAGAAGGAATGGCTTGAAAATTGCTTTGTAAGTTGCCATGCGCTTAAAATATTTTTATCAACTTACCTTATGTTTCGTTTTGTTCTTCACGGCATCCGCTTCTGCAGTGCCGATCGCTGAATATCATCTTAACGAGTTTTTCTGGGACTCTTCACCTAAAGAAGTCATTGATAGCAGTGGTAATGGCTATCATGGGCAAGTTCTTGTTAATACGAGTCCCTCAACAGCCTCACCTGTAACCATGGGTAATCCAGGAACGTGCGGCTATGCTTCAATGGCTGGCGGAGCCATTGCGCTGACAGGTCTTCCTGTCTCTACAGCCGCTGGAGCAAAAACAACGGTTAGCTTTTGGATGAACTGGGATGGTTCTTCAAGTGTCATGCCAATTGGCTGGCAAGTTTATGATCTCTATTTTTCTTCTAATTCTTTCGGGTTTAATAGTGGAGTTGGGGATATTTATGGAATTCCTTCGACGGGTTTAGCAAATGGTTGGCATCATGTTTCCGCTGAGTTTACCAATGGAAATATGTATGGAAATAGGTTAGTGATAGATGGTGTTGAGCAAAGGCTGACACAGCGATTAAGCAGACCTAATAATAGCCGGACTTATGTCGGCAGTGAACTTCGAGTGGGTGGCTGGATCATTAATGGAGGCTACAAGTTTTCAGGTGGCATTGATGAAGTTCGTGTACATAATGGTGCATTATCGGTAGCTGAAGTACGGGCTATAATGGATGAATCAGAGTCTTGCGTGACAAAAGAGCCTATTGCCGACTGGCATTTCGATGAGCTGAGTTGGTCGGGAATTTCTCAAGAAGTAAAAGATAGTAGTAATAACGGCCATGATGGCGAGGCATCCATCGGCACCACGACAACGGATGAAGCTCAGCTATGTCGAGCGGCTGATCTGACCGCCGACAGTATCAAAGATTATGTTGTTTTGGATAACGATGCATTACATGGACTCAATGATTTCTCAGTATCGTTATGGGCAACCGTACCGAACTCTCCAAGTGGATTAATCTCTGCTGCAGGCTCTAGTTCTAATAATGAGCTGCTCATTTTTAAGACCAGTGCTACAAAGATACGTCTTTACTTACACAATGAGTCTCGCCAATTTACCGTTCCAAATTTGGAGGATGGGCTATGGCATCACTTCGTTTGGACTAGGACAGGCACAAATAATTGTTTATATGTTGATGGTAGCTTAACTCAATGTGTTTCAACCTATAGGGCTGCTAAGTTATTAAATGTGCAAGGGCTGGTTATAGGGCAAGAACAAGATGCCGTACTGGCTCGGTTTGATAAAGGCCAAGAACATGAAGGGTTGGTTGATGAAGTTTCTATTTATAATAGAGCAATCAATGCTGTTGAAGTGGCGGAGTTGCATGACAATATAAGCGCAGGGAAAAATGCTGATGGAACGGTTAGGCACTGTCCAGGAACGCCTGTCGCTGAATGGCGCTTTGATGAACCATTTTGGAATGGAGCTACTGGAGAAGTTATTGATAGCAGTGCCAACCAATTGCACGGAAAATCTATTGCTAATGCCATAACAGATGCAACGACACCAGCATTGGCCGGTCGCTCAGGTACGTGTGGCTATGGCGTTTTTGATGGAACGGCTGGTGGTAAGACTGGACAGCACATTCAATTGCCGAATGACTCTAATTTAAACTCGATCAGTGATGCTTTAACTTTAACTGCTTGGGTCAATGTTTCTGAATCAGGCCCGTATAACTATATTATTTCTAATGATCGAGACTGTTGTGGTTCTTACAAAGGCTTCTCACTGAGCGTTCGGTATGGTGGTAATGTGCCAGAATTTAAGATTTGGGATAATGCGGGTTCTTCTCATGTTGTTCATGGTACTAGGTTAAATTTATCACAGTGGTATCACCTTAGCGCTACATTTGATGGTAAGGAAATGAAGCTTTATGTCGATGGAGTTTTGGCAGGAACAACCTATTATACGGGGAAAATAGGAACGGACTCTAGCTATGACACTGTGCTTGCGGGTCTTGGACATGCCCCTAGTACTTATAATCTAACAGGGCTTCTTGATGAGGTTCGGGTTTATGATGCGGCATTGGATGAGACGGCTATATTAGGTGTTATGAACGATACAAGAGCTTGCTCTGATAGCTGTAATATTAGCCACGATTATTTATTGTTTGAAGATGATTTTGATGATGGTGATTTTTCTGGTTGGGATATACATCGTTTTAATGGCAAAGGGTGTGGCTGGACTGTTGAAAACGGCCGATTAAAAGAGCAACGAAATTCATGCTCAGGGTTTTTGGGACATGGGCTTAAAACCAGCGAGAGGATTCTAAAAGACTATGTGATCAAGGCTGATATCGATGCCCGACCCGCAGGTGGAAATAACGGTGTTGGCTTGGTATTCGGCTATGTTGATGATAAAAACTATTATATCGTTCGGTGGCGCGATTATGGTACTGCTTATACAAGCTCCTCAACTCATCGTAATTTTGAATTACTCAAAGTTAGTGCCGGTGTCACGAGTGTTTTAGATAGACAAACACAGTTTGTCTTACCTGACTCCTTCGAAATGACGGTTGATGTCACTAATAAAAACGGCATCAACGTTTTTATTGATTGTGGTATAAGCTTGCAGGCAAGTGAAGACTTCCCTGAAGTCCAAGAGTTTGGTTTATACACTCATGATAATGATAGCGCTGTTTATTATGACAATGTTCGGGTTTATGGAAAAGTTGTACAGCCACCCGAACCACTCGCTTTATTTCACCTTGATGGTTCTAATTGGTCAGGATCTGCGAATGAGATAGTTGACAGTAGTGGTAATAATCATCATGGACAAGTTTCTGCGAACACGAGTCCTACGAATGCCTCACCGGTAAAAAATACCGATCCTGGTACCTGTGGTTATGCCTCTCAAAATAGAGGAAGTATTTTAATACCTAACTTACCCGTATCCACAACTGCTGGTGATAAAACGACGATCAGCTTTTGGATGAAGTGGGATGGAACTAATAGTGTTATGCCGATAGGTTGGGAACGATATGATTTATGGGTTTATTCCGGAAACATTGGTTTTAATACAGGAGCTGGAGATAATTTTGGTACATCTACCCTCGGACTAGATTCTGGCTGGCATCATCTGTCAGCAGAGTTTACCAATGGTAATGTAAAAGATAATCGGATAGTGATTGATGGAGTCGAGCAGACACTGTCGCAGTTGCGAAATTTTCCAAGTAATACTTACGCTGTGGTTGGGCCGGATTTACATATAGGTGGCTGGGGAGTCAGTGGAGGGTATCGTTTCACAGGGGATATTGATGAGTTACGAGTTGATAACGGTTCTTTAAGTGTTGAACAGGTTCAAACAATAATGAATCAAACGCATCCTTGTAGCGGAACGACACTTGACCACTTTAAGATTTCTCATGATGGGGCCGGTATCCATTGCGCAGATGAGACAGTTATTGTATCTGCAATCGATGGTAATGGTAATTATTTGGAATCTTATACAGGAACAGTCACGCTAGATACACAGACAAGCACAGGAAGTTGGGTTAGCACGAGCGGTTACGGAGTATTAAATGATTCAGTCGCTGATGATGGTGTTGCAACCTATACCTTTTCTTCCGCAGATAAAGGTTCGGTTAGTCTAAGGCTAAGGTATGAAGAAGGTCCAGCCACGTTTAATATCGATGCTTATGATGGTGGGATCCGCGATGATGATAGCGAAGATGATTTTACCTATGCCGCGAGTGGTTTTTTGCTGACGGCAAACCCGATTAGTAATCCTCCGCCAACATCTATTAATGATCCTATTTTAACGCAAACATCAGGAGCAGATTTCCCTGTTTATATAACAGCGTATGGACAATCTGCGACACACCCTGAATGTGGGGTTATCGAAAACTATACCGGGAATAAACCGATTCGTTTTCAAGGTGACTACATTAATCCAACAAGCGGTACGCGCAGTATATCTGTCAATGGTGATCCGATCAGAATGGGAGGCCTAGACTCATCGAGAATAATAAAATTTTTAAACGGTAAAGCAGAATTGACTGTTAATTATAAAGATGCAGGCAACACGAGAATACGTGCTTACGATACGACAGAGGCTGACAATGTTTATGGTATTAGTAATGCCTTTGTTGTGAAACCAGATGGCTTTAAGTTTGAAGTTAAACGAAGTAGCGATGATGCTCCAAATCCAGCCGCTGCAAACGCATCTGGGGATGACTTTGTGGCAGCGGGAGCAGGTTTTGATGTCAAGGTCTCCGCCGTTGATGTTAACGGTGATACCACACCTAATTATGGCAATGAATCAACTCCAGAAAGTGTCAAAATTTCACATGCTCTAGTTGCACCTATTGGTGGAGCTGTAGGGAGTATGGATATAGTGGACAGTTTAATTTCGAAAGGCAATGGTGTCTTTAGTGGGACCTACAGCTGGGATGAAGTGGGAATTATAAAACTCACAGGATCGGTCTTAGATGATAATTATTTGGGAGCCGGAAACATTATATCCGACTCTGATAATATTGGACGTTTTATCCCCGAACATTTTGCAATTAATAATAAACAAGATGGTAATTTAAGTAAGAACTGTACTGTGCTCCCTGGCGTTTCTGGATTTAACTATATGGGACAGGAGTTTGGTTATAGTTTAGGAAATCGTCCAACATTTGATATTGAGGCAAAAAATCTAGCGGGTGTAACAACAGATAATTATGAAGGTGGTTTTGCAAAACTTAGCATTGCTGGAGTCTCAATTGCAACCGTCAATAAAGATGCGAGTAATGGGATGCCGATTACACCGGATGAAGGAACAGCAAGCTTAGCGGCCTTTTCAAAAGGTATTGCTACTTATACATTTGGTGAAGATAAATTTACTTATGCTCGCAGTACGGCTATCGGTAAATTTAATAGTGATATTGATCTTTTAATTGAGAGTATTAAAGATAGTGATGATGTCAAAGATAACTTTTCAACCACTGAAAAACTAGAACCAAGCGAAGTCGAATTACGTTATGGCCGATTGATGATTAACAGTGCATTTGGTTCGGAGTTGCTCGATCTTATTTTACCGATTTCACTGCAGGTTTATGATGATGCAACTGGTGGTTTTAGAACAGATACTGACTCAACGGATAATCACAGCTGTGCTGTGTTTACTGTCTCCCCACTTGAAATGTTAGATGGTTTAGACCCCAGTTTGGTCTCAACGAGTCTTTCTCCATTGACTAGTGGAGGAGAGGCTGCATTTACCAATGGAGAGGCTGCATTGACTATTACAGCTCCGGGAGCGGGGAACCGAGGTACCTTAGGTGTGACATTAGATGCACCATCTTGGCTTCAATTTGATTGGGGCAGACCATTAACAGAACCTAACCGGTTAGATCCAAAAGCCACTGCTACATTTGGGATCGATGCTGGTAACGATGCCTTTATTTATCAGCGAGAGGTTCGGTAAACTAATTACGGCATTGGTAGTGATGACAAGCGGGAGCATGGGCTTCAATTTTTTCTGAACACCAAGCCAACATATCCTCTTGCAAGTCTTGACGGTATGCGATCATACCGTCGGACTCTTCTAACGGTCCTGCAAAAAGCTTTTCATCAGGATAGAGCTTCGTCATATTCTTGAAATATCCTTTGGGGACACGAAAAGCGCCAACGCTGATTGAATGGATCTTTGCTAAATCAAGTTGTTCAAAAACAGTATTAAACATTTCACCATAATGGGATTTGTAGTCATCCATATAGATCAAAGGTTCAAAACGAATCCCAACATTCCAACCGGCTAACTGCAGCTTTTTCATCGCTTCAATGCGATGAGAAAGCGAAGGTGTTTTATCTTCCAGTGCTTGGGTAATATTCTCCGGAGATAAACTAAAAGCGATCACACAATTTGGAATAGGTTCAGCTTTAAGTAGTGAACGAATTTGGGTGCTTTTGGTTCGAAACTCAAGATGTGCGAGAGGTTGTTGACGAAAGAATGGTAAAATATATTCAGCAAAGTTTGTTACCGGGTCTAATGCTAGACTATCGCAATCATAACCTGAATAGAACCAAACTTTTTCGCCATTATGAATAGATAGTTTTTTATTTATTTCGTTAGAAAAATCTTCATAGTTTACAAAAAGAACATAGTGAGCTGACCGATACATTCCTTGTAAAAAACAATAGCGACAGTCATATATACAGTTGAGCATATGAGAAAAGTAGTAATTGTTATCGCCGCCAATACCATAACTATCAGGCGCTTCCAATACAAAACCCTGATGCTTTTTTGCGAGAATTAAAGAAGGCTGTTTCTTCTGCAAACGGAAGTTTTGTGATTTACGATTGAACACTTCAGTATAGCGATCACATTCAATCAATGTGGCCTTTGGAAACCTGGCGAGAACTTCTTTCGTAACAGCGTGCTGACGGATTTCACTCTCAATGTAAATAGTAGAAATCATGATTGAAAATAAATCGATTGAGAGCTGATTATTTTATCTAAATGTTGAATTATTTTTTGACTCGATGATGAATTAATAACTTCTGATAGGTTAATGGATGTTTTAGGATTTAATAATTTAATCTGTCTTAAACGAGCTTTAACTAGCAACTGCTCCGAGTGAGTTAGTCTTACTTGATCATTAATTTTATCAAACAGTTCGGGTATCTGGTTAACGGTTTCTAGCGCGTTACTTACCTCTAATAAATGATTAGTTAAGCTACTAATATCGCGCATATTGTTTTCAACCATTTCTGTCACTTCATGTTTTTGGAATTTTCTAACAGGCGATTGTTTATTATCAGAAACAACTTTGTAACACTGGACCAGTTCACCACTACTAAACCGGCTTGCCGTTGCATAAAAGGCGGCTGCTTCCATATCAACCCCACCTTGTTGATGATACTCGCTGTCAGGCTGGTCAACCGTATGTAATTGATCAGTTATACAAGAAGGGGTGAATGTTATCGGTGGATAATAGGTTTTCTGTGTCGAGCAATCAATGATTTTGTTGGCAATAAATCCTGCTCCTAACTCAAGATCAGAATGTCCTGCAATACCTATATTTAACCATGCCGAGTGAGACCTTAAATTTGTTAAAGCATGGATAAACCCAACTGCACTAGCTGCCGCAGTTTTACCTAAGCCCGATACGATTAAAGTTATCTGATCATTTTTATAGATCTGAAATGCATTTATTTCTGTTTGTTTCTTAAGGTTGTATTTCGAAACAATGGGAGCTCCCTCACAAGGTAGTGCTGTGAGTATGATTAACATTCTGTCGGTATCCTTGAGTTTAAAACTCTAATTGATCTTTCTTTTAATCTTTATTTGGTACCGATAATACCGGAATGGTGGAGCTTCTAACGACTCTTTCTGCAACGCTTCCTAACAGCATATGAGAAAGCCCTGTACGGCCGTGAGTACCAACAATTATCAGGTCGGCATTTATTTCCTTAGCGGTATGAATTATTTCTACGTAGGGTACACCCTCGACTAAAGTTGTATTAATAATATTCAACGCATCATCCGTATATTTTTTCTTTAATTTAGCTAATTGAGATTCTAATCGTTCGACATAGCCTTCTTGAATGGATAGATCAATTGGGGTGGCAAGATCAGCCTCAGGCAAGCTAAAAGAAGGATATTGATAAACATGGACGAGGTGTATCTTTGCATTGAGCTCTGTTGCGAGTTCGATTGCAGTTTCTAATGCGTGGGTCGAGGTGGTTGAGAAGTCAACAGGGCAGAGTATCAGTTTGAAGTTAATCATAAAAACTCCTCTAATTATGAAAGAATAAACTTATCATTAGTTTAGCAAACATAATAAAGTTTTTACTAATAAATATAAAGGGTTATGACTCTATAACATTTAACGCTTAATAGCTGGATTAAAGAGCTTCACCTGTTTGAATTTGAAGACGGAAATCAATAGCATCCCGGTAACAAACCCACCAATATGCGCCCACCAAGCGACACCACCTTCGCCGGAAACGACAGTCGTACTGCTAAAAAGCTGCATTGCAAACCAAATCCCTAAGACAAACATCGCAGGAATACGAAAAGTAAGAGGAATAATGATGGGAACGACGACCAGGACTTTTGCATGTGGATGTAGCAATAAATAAGCACCTAAGATACCAGACACTGCACCACTTGCACCGATCATCGGGATAGCCGAGCTAGGCTCAATTAATGCTTGGCTAAGGGCTGCGGCAGCGCCACAGATAAGATAAAAAAGAATGAAGCGAGTATGTCCCATACTGTCTTCAACATTGTTACCGAAGATCCACAGATAAAGCATATTACCAGCAAGATGCATAAAGCCGCCGTGCATAAACATAGAGGTTATGACGGTCACTTCCGCAGGAACGATATAAAGTTCTGTTGATAGCTGAGAGTGATCGAAGAGCACAGCAGGGATCATGCCGAGTGAATAAACGATCATATTACCAAGCTCTTCACCAAGCGTGATTTGCCATAGGTAAACGAGGATACAAATAACGATTAATCCTATCGTGACAAAAGGATTAATCGTGGTGGGATTATCATCGTGTAAAGGGAACATTCGGACAGCCTTGAACTAGAGAGGTTTAAGTTCTATAGAGGTCGTTTATTTACCTTGGTTCAAAATGGCTAACTTTCTAGCATTACTCAACCAAGAATTTCACGAACAGCTTTGCAGGTGTCGCTGGCTTCGAGCCTAACTAGACCGAGATTACCATTAGCTGGGGCACGAACCGCAAGCACACCTTCACTGCCTACTTTATAAAGTAGCAATAAGCCTTCTTCACCTTTAACCATTGTCTCAGTGACTTCACCCAAGGTCGCATTTTGTGCTATCCGAGCACCTAAACCTGAAGCCGCGGCACCAACGGCTGCGATACGTGCACCTTCATCATCGGGAAAATCAGATGCGATCGACAAACCATCAGTGCTTGCCACCATTACACCCGTAATATCAGGTACGTTTTGACGTAAATCATCGATCAGTTTCTCTAGTTGTTCTTGTTTTGTCATCAGCTTATTCCTTTGCTTTTATTAAATCATACTGAGTTGATTAAGAAGTTTTGGTCAAATTAGACCAGAGTGAGTTTATCAAGCCAGATTTTTTGTGTGGTGATATTTCCCTGATAATTTCTGACTCAATAGTATTATCGTCTTCAATAACATTGAGATCTTCATCTTTAGCAGACATTTCAACTTTCTCGTCATGAGTAATGTCTTCATTGCGTAGTAATTGAATCGCATCGCAAGCGTTACAAAAATCAATAATCGTTTTTGTGTCGATATTAATATCATTGTTGATCGCTTCAAGATTCTTATGATTATTAACCAGAAACTCTGCTGTAGTCACGTGATCAGCTGTATGTGGGATCATCCCAAAATAGGGCATATGCACTAAATGGAAAGGTTTTTCGCTGTCGAGATTTTCTAACAACCGACCTTCCGAACCGAATAATGCGGCTGTAAATAGTAATTTCCATAATGATTGCGGTAAACGACCACTAAATAACTCGTCTTTAATGTCATTATCAAGGATATCTAGGGTAAATGATTCAGCAGGTTCGCGGAACATTTCAGGATAACTATCGAGCTCTTCAGTAAAAATAAACCAACCGTTGTCAGGGAAGATCCTTAGAACTGGGTAGTTTGCGTGGCTGATTTGGGTTGTTTTGCCACTTTCGATACTATTAAAAATCAGTCCTAGCAATTGGGTTTTCGCAACAAAAGTTTGGTTGCTTGGTTTTTGTTGAACAAAATTATTGCTTGATATTACTTCAGAGGTAAGCGGTTCAGTTTCAAATTCTTCGACTTCATCTTCAGATAGCCAATCAATTTTATGTTTAGTTATTTCATCGGTGTTTATTTTTTTGACATCAGCCTCGTTTGAAACTTCCTGTGCAATTTTTTCGGTCTGTTCGATTACTTGTGTATTATTCACCTCAACTAAACCTTCCCGCTCAGTAGAATCTTCTAAATTTACAATAGGGGCCGCTTTGACGCGTTTTCGAGAGTTTAGTTCTGCTTCTAGTTTCTTCAGGAGTGACGTAATACTTTTGTATGAGAGAGGAGAAACAAGTGTAAGCCCGTTTATTTTATGCTCAGCAGAATTTGTGTAGGGAATAACTAAAGCGCCAGTTTGACTAGGCTCTTGTTGCAGAATGGCTTGTCCTTCAGGCGTTTCCGTATTAGCAATAATCACTTGGGCTGTTGCTTGTTCACTAACAATTTGCCAGCGGCCGGTTTCGATCCCCGCCGCGAGATCTATTGTTGTTTCTAGTAATGCATGTTCACGGCTTTCAAGGCCTACCGCTGCAATTTTCCATATCGCCATAAAGTTTTAGCTCGCTGTCACAATGTTATGAAATTCATAAAGAATCCTAAAATTCCGTAGCACTATCTATACCATGTTGCGTCAAACAACTTCAATCATTGAATAGTAAACTTGTGATGCTGTATGTGAAAGAAGGACGGTTTGGGAGATTTTCATGCTTTTCTGAGCAATACGTAAACGGCACCAGTCCCTCCATCATTTTGTCGGGCTGAGCAAAAAGCCAAGACCTCATTACGTTGACGCAGCCAATTGTTGACCTTGTTTTTGATCACGGGTTGTCCGTTTTTTGAACCACGGCCTTTACCGTGAATAATTCTAATGCACCGAATATCCTCAAATTTACATTGAAATAGAAAGTTTGCTAGGTTCTCCCTAGCCATGGTTACTGTCATGCCATGCAGATCGAGCTCGCGTTGAATTTTGATCAAACCTTTTCGTAGTTTTCTAAAGTCTGCTTTGGAAACACCTGGTTGGAAAAAATGTAGTTCATCACCTGTTTCGAGGCTGGCGGCTTCAAAGTCTTCTGAAAACATGTCATCAATAATTTGCAGCTCTTGAGTCGAAGCATCATTAGGTTTTATTACGGCTTTACCACGAGCAGGTTTAATTCCATCAAACTTTATCTGTTTATCGACGCTGACAGATTGTCGAAAAAGATTGAGGTCATCATCCTTCATAAGGTATTTTTTCTATAAGGAAATAGTAACTATCAAGCCGCATTTTATTCTTTGTCGATCTTCGGGGCAAGTTAGAGTGGCAATAGGGGTAAAAGTTTAATAAAGATCAGAGAACTTACTCATCAGCCAGCTAGGCACTTAGCTGATGAGTAGTGATGAATTATTGAAGAATTAACAATTCACCTTGACCTTTAATACTTAAATCACCCACATAACGAGTGACCCAAGATGAATTTTCTTTAAGGTTCTTCAAGCGTTGGTTAGAGTTTGCTAGCGAGTTAAAGATCAGCTTTAAGAAAGCCAATTCAAAAGAGCCACATTCGTTAAATGTTGCTGGCATGCTCGTGGGTTGATCGGAGAGGATAATAGTCCCACGTTTCATTCCAAAGCCAGTATTGCTGCCCGCTTGTCCACAGATCATGATGGTTCCCGCAATCATGCGTGAACCTGTGTAATCGGCGGTGTTACCTTCAACCACGATCATACCGCGACGCATTTTATCGCCCGTACGTTCTCCAGTATCACCAAAGACATGAATAGTCCCACCACGTAAGCCGTGTGATTGACCGGGTAAAGCGCCACCGAGGAATTTTCGTGCATTTTTTTGTACTTCTATTCTGCCGTCACGCATTCCCGTTCCGACCCAATCGCCAGCATTGCCTTTGATCGTGAGTTCGCCACCATTCATATCTTGGCCAGCTCGGTCTCCAACGGAACCACGGACTTCAATCGAACCTTGGTTCATATTCCGACCAATGCTATCAAACAAATCTACCGCTTTTTTGAAGATTATTTTTTGAGTATCTTCGCCACCGATGTCGAATAGTTTTTCGACGGTTAGTTTTTTGTTTCCTACCGCGATTTTTATTTTAGCGATTTTTTCCAGCGGCTTGCCTTCAAGTTGATTTGGGATCAACGCGGATAAATCGATACGTTGGATAAGTTTTTCTTTCAATGTGAAAGTTAATGGTTTGATCATTTTATTTTGACTCATTTTTCATTCTCACTTAAGAATTTTTCGTAAATGAAAATGGTGAGGGCCGAGATTACCGCCATAGTTACCAGCACTAATTCGCTTGATGCCTTTTTTGCTACCTAATGAGCAAGCAGCTAAAACTCCAACACGTGTGGCTTCACTGATCGCTTCTTGTGAAAGACCGTCGATGACGATCTCCATCACTGAACCGATGCTGCTATCCAATTCAGATTTCACTTGGCCTTTTAGAGTGGGACAAAATGCATCGTTGGTTGAAGCTGGAAGTGTTGGATACTTTGATCCAACTTTTGAACCGGATCGAACAACGCCGCCAGGGAAGGGCATGATCACATCAGGTATCTTCTTCATGGCGACAATGGCTTTTTCACAAGCCTTGAGGGCGACCTCTTGATTTTCTGCCAATACTAAAAAGTTACCACCACCAATCGCTTTCGTCATATGGGTACTTTCTTCGACCAGAAACTCGCCATCCATCGCAGGAATACGCCAATAGCGCACGCCGTCAATTTTTTTCGCAATTTGATGACCATCACCGAAGTAGCGAAGGTTTTTACCCAAAGCTAGCTTCTCACCTTCATGCATGCCGCTGAAACAAGCACTGGTCGGAGAGGTGAGAACACACTGACCAACTCGGTTTTGGATCTGCTTGATCATTTCTTTTTTGCTCATAGTAAATAGCAAAACTGAAAGTCCAGGACGTCCATCAGGCGTTTCAGAAGGTTTAAGCTCTTTCTCAATGGAAGATTCACAACCACAAGCAATAACCGAAGTTGCAAAACCTGTCATCGCGTTAGCTGAGTGATAAGCCCATTTTAAATTTAGCGCGGTGATAATGATCCGCGTTGCTTTCATTGGGAAAGCTTCTGCGAAGGTATCATCAATCGTTACACCATTAATTTTCATGCGTTGGTGTCCTCCCGTGAGCAGTGATGCTGGGTAATACTACCGCGTCCCTCATCAATAATTTCGTCGTCCGAGACAACGATATTGTCTAATGCAACGGTGTGGTATTTTTTGTAGAATTCGTCGAGTGATTTCTCAATACTCTTGTCATAATCAGGTTTGATCACATGGGTTGTGCCTTGCGTAACCTTGACTATTTTGCCATTTTTAGCAACCAGCTCACCGTCTTTAAAGACGTACTCTGGTTTTTCGAACATCTTCTCTTTGTTATCGATTTCTTTATAGACAGCAATATCCGCTGCTGCGCCGACACCAAGTTGCCCTCGATCGGTCAGACCAAGGCTTTTCGCAGGAGCCGCCCGAGTCATTATGGCAATTTCATATAAGGAATATTCACGTTCAATTGATCCGAGAACGGTCATGTCAGCAGCTTCTTTATTGACGGTGTGCAACATGTCATTTCGGAATGAACGATCCATTAGTAGTCGGATCAAATGAGGGTATGAAGTAAAAGGTGCACCATTTGGATGATCTGTCGTTAAGAATACCCGCCAAGGATCATCAACCATCAAGAAGGTTTCTAAACCAATCGCCCATTGCAACGCATTAACAAAACTCTTATCGGTATATTTAAACGGAACAACACCACAGCCGTTGTCACATTCGATATCCATTACAACCCACTTGTTCGGGCTGCCATGTGAATGTCCAGCGTATTGCCGCATTGTGTCACCAGAAGCGGTAACCGTTTGGTTGAACATGATCTGACCAACGTCGATGGAAATATTTTTATGGCTATTCACCATCTCAGCAATTCGTGCTGCGCCAGAAGAGAAGTTTTTATCACCTTCAGTCGCAAAACTATGGAACTGAATATGCGTCATGTGCATAGGCAGACCTTCCATGCCACGGATCGTATCGAGTGTTGTTTCGACATTACCCGGAACACCTAAATTACAACCATGTACATGAAGAGGGTGCTGCACTTTTAGATCAACTAAGGATCGAGAAAGTGTTTTTAACACATCACGCGGCGTGATCTGATAGTGAGTATGTTTTTCATCCAAGTCGAGCTGACGCTGGTTGAATTTAAACGCACTGATGCCACCCGGGTTTACCACTTTAACCGCCATCGCTTGGAAGTTAGAGATTGTCCAGCCTACATAGTCATTCATGACCTCCTGTTCAACACCCTGCGCCATCATGCGCATAAACATGTCATCGTTACCGAGCATGACATAAGCCCCTTTGTCGATGATCGGTGTGTCAGCCATTTCCATGTGGGCTTGTCGAGCATTGGCCTGCAACATGGCGGGCTCAAAACCAGCGGTGTAACCCATTTCGACATAACGATAGCCTGCCGTCAGCGTTGAGGGTGCAGCATGACCACAACCCGCTCGCGTTAATGGCGTACGACTGACTAAATCTTGCTCGTGATCTTCGGGCAACATCATGCGTGCGATATTCACTTTGCCGCCGCCGATATGCGTATGAGGATCGATTCCACCAGCCATGACGACACGACCTTTTACATCGTATGTTTTATGAATGGTTTCATCTTTAGACGGCTTATCAACGATGCGCCCATTACGAATGAAAATATCTTTAATCTGGCCGTTGACCCCATGCATGGGATCATAAACTTTGCCACCTGCTAATTTGATCAGCATAATGATTCCTATAATGTTTAAAGTTTTTGATAAATTTTTTCGAAGATATGCGCCACACTTGGTAGGCCAATATCGCGTATTTTTTTCATAGGAAGTGAGACGACAGCATCCACTCGAACCATCAGACCTTTATGATCAATCCCGGGTGTCCCAGCAGGAATGAAAACATCAGGAGTGGTTTTTAACTTCATGCTGGGTTCACCAATAACGATCGTCGGGATCTTGGTTTCAGGTGGAAGTTTATTCGACGAGATGGTGGATACCCAGACCAAAGCATCGGCTTGATCTGAAGATAAAATTTCTTCGGTACTAAAGCGGCTTGGATTATATTCTGGATAACCTTTCGCAAAACTGACGCGAGTCGGATACCCCGTTTGCCATGTGCAGACGGCGATCGAAGTTGCCGCAGCATCTCCACCACCTAATGAAAAGCCCGCAGCTCTTTGAGTTTTTGTTAGTGTTCTAACCACATCACTGATAGCGCCAACGGCAAGCTCAGCATTGGGGAAATTTAATTTCGGTGGAGACCAAATGAAAACAGGATATTCAGCTGCGGTCACTTTATCGGCTAGCTTTTGTAAATTCGTGATCGTCGTGCCGCCGACTTTTTTCGCTTGTAACGAGGTGCCTTCGATTAATGCATTAAGCGCATTCATAATGGCTGGAATTTCTGGTATATCACAAGAAATCGTGGTTGGTTTTTTTCCATTTGGACTGATACCGGGTTTGGTGTTTAATTTCTTACCAAGGTAAACCACTTCTCTTTTTTCGCGCTCAACAAATAAGGCTTCTTCAGGCCAAATGATGCGTTCATGGAAACGTGAATGTTCAGTAGCATCGGTGCCGACAAAAATAACTAAATCTGCACGGTTTTTAATTTCGGTTAATGTAGACATAACCCAACCGTGATCACTCAGGGCAAGTATATTACGCATCACTCCTTCGCTAAGCATGTGATCGACAGTACCGCCAACCTTGTCGGCAATCTGGAGAATATTTCTATTACCAGAAACATCCGTACCTAGACCAGCAAAAAGTGTATTGTTGGATTTTTTAATAATACTCGTCGCTCTAGCAATGGCTGTATTGAGATCAACATCTTTACCATTAACTTGGGGACTTAAACTGGATGGCAACTTTCGCTCAAATCCTGCTTTTGTAATGGGACAATCAGTGTTAGTTACTTTTATTTGATTATCTGATATCGTTATTTGAAGATCGTCGGGTAGGGTTCCACAAAAAGGATTGGGAACATCTACCACATTGCTCGGTAAAGCTTTTTGATTAGTGGCTATATTCATGGCTGGTATGGTCTTAAAAATAAATTCGGTTAATCGGGAAATTATCGAAAAAAAATCGGGTGCTCTTGCAGGAGTACTCTCAAATAACTTTCAAAAATCTCATCGGAAAATTTTTATGCTGGTGGTTAGGTTGGATAACGAGGCGTTTCCAGACTGACTGATAGTTTGGCATAACGACATCCAGCATTTGAATCTTAAAATTAGCACAGATTTCACAGTGTCTCCACAAGCAGGGGAGTGAAACGCATAAAAACAACTAAATTCAATAATAAGAAGAAAAAATAAGAATAAAAGTATCTAAATTATAAAACCTTGAGAGAAAATAAAAATGACCCAATTAATACATGGATTACATTTTAAAAATATACGTGGTGACATCTTCGGCGGTGTAACGGCTGCCGTTGTTGCATTGCCGCTCGCTTTAGCCTTTGGTGTTGCCTCAGGTGCAGGTGCGATAGCAGGACTTTATGGTGCGATCATTGTCGGTTTTTTTGCTGCACTTTTTGGCGGAACACCATCGCAAGTTTCGGGCCCTACCGGTCCGATGACCGTTGTAATGACCGCGATTATTATCGACTACCTGGGTAAGTTTCCAGAGTCAGGTATGGCGATCGCATTTACCGTTGTAGTGATGGGTGGACTACTACAAATTTTAATGGGTGTTTTGAAACTGGGCCGTTATATTAATCTCGTTCCTTTTCCTGTGTTGTCAGGTTTTATGAGTGGTATTGGTGTCATCATCATCATTTTACAACTAGCTCCTTTAGTCGGGCATACGACCACGAAAGAGGGCATTTTTGCAGCCTTTCAAAATCTGCCAGGAGTACTTTCATCACCTGTCATCGATGCAGCAATTTTAGGCATGATTACCCTTTTCATTGTTTACCTCTGGCCACCAAAGTTGAATAAATTGTTTCCATCACAGCTGCTCGCTTTAATCGTTGGCACGGCACTTTATATGATTTTCTTTCGAGGAGGTGATGCTAAGGTTTTAGGTGTGATCCCAACGGGGATACCGGCGTTACATATGCCTTCTTTTAATGTTGAACTTTTGGTTGATATGTTTAAATCAGCATTTGTTTTGTCAACATTAGGTGCGATTGATTCCTTATTGACATCACTTGTAGCGGACAACAAAACGCGAACACATCACGACTCAGATCGCGAATTAATCGGGCAAGGTATTGGTAATACGATTGCTGGACTATTTTGGGGATTGCCTGGCGCCGGCGCGACGATGAGAACGGTGGTTAATATACGTGCAGGTGGGGAGACACCGACCTCAGGAATGCTACATTCTTTGCTACTGCTTGCCATCGTTTTAGGGGCCGGTTCCTTAGCTGAAAATATCCCGCATGCCGTTCTCGCAGGAATACTAATTAAGGTCGGTATCGATATTATAGATTGGGAATATTTAAAAAGAACCATGACAGCACCACGAGTGGATGTTGTCATTATGATGGTTGTCTTATTGATTACGGTCTTTATCGATTTGATCACCGCGGTTGGTGTGGGTGTTGTTGCGGCCAGTTTGATCTTGGTGCAACGCTTGACCAATCTACAACTTGAACAAGTAAAACTGATCACCGAACCTGGTGAAGAAGCTCCTTTGTCAGTAGAAGAAGCTGAAATAATGGCAGACCTCAAAGGGAAAGTGCTACTGTTTCACCTCTCTGGACCGATCAGTTTTGGCGCCGCGAAGGGAATGACACGACAATTGTCAGGTGTTGAAGAATATAAAATCATGCTCCTAGACATGTCTGATGTACATATGATCGACACAACATCGTGCAAGGCGATTGAAGATATTATTCATGACCAATTAGCTACTGATCGAGAAATTTATCTGATCGGATTCAATGATAACGTCTATGATGTATTAAAAAGAATGGATGTATTGCAACTATTAGACAAAACACATGTGGTTTGGAGCCGGATTGAAGCATTACGTTCCGCACAATTAAAACTTCAGGCGACTTAAAAGATGCAAATATTTAACGACTATTTTATAGGTAATAAATTGAAAGGATTAGGCCCGTTTTGAGTCAGATAGGAAAAGCAGTCACAGTCACAGCACCCGCGCGAATTCATCTTGGGTTTATGGATATGAACGGTGAGTTAGGACGAAATTTTGGTGGCTTAGGACTAACCTTAGCTGGCTTTAATACGCGGTTAACCGTTAGCGCTAGTGATGAAATTACGGCCACGGGTCCCTCATCAAAACGTGCAATGAAATACGCAAAGTTATTACTCGAAAAATATGCACCTGATCGCAGCGTCAATATTGAGATCCATGAGGCTATACCTTCGCATGCAGGGTTGGGATCTGGTACTCAAATGGGGCTGGCGGTTTGTTCAGCCATCGCTCATTTATTTGATTTAGATATCGATATTACAGCGATTGCGAAGTTGACTGATCGTGGCGCACGTTCAGGAATTGGTGTCGGTGCGTTTCAGCAGGGTGGTTTTATTGTCGATGGTGGTCGTGGTGGTAAAACGATAGTACCTCCGGTTATTTGTAGGATGGCTTTTCCAGAACAATGGCGACTAATCTTGATTTTTGATAATCAAAAGATCGGACTTAATGGTTCATCAGAAAAGTCAGCGTTTAAAAAGCTACCTCCAATGGACCCGGGTATTTCGGGCAATCTTTGCCGAACCGTTTTGATGCGTGTATTGCCAGCGTTAGTTGAGTCAAATATCCAAGACTTTGGAAAAGGCATCACACATGTTCAGCAGATGGTTGGAGATTATTTTGCCAATTACCAAGGGGGCCGGTTTAGTAGTAATTTGGTTGCTGATGCTTTGAGCTGGATGGAAGATCAGGGGATCACTGGTATAGGACAGAGCTCTTGGGGGCCTACAGGTTTCGCACTGGTTGAAAATGAGGTGGAAGCAAATCGTTTGGTAAAAAAAGCCACTAAAGCTAGTAATAAAGAGTTAATTTTTGAAGTATGTCAGGCATCTAACAAAGGTGCTTCTATTGAAATTTCGAGCAACGAAGCGTAAGCGAGTTGATTAAGGAAAAAAATATGAAAAATGCTCCCTACTTATTACATATGTTTAACCCGACGAAAAATGTCAGTCCGTTTGATGTAAACATGGCTTATGAGGCCGATTTTGATCGCGTTATCCCTTACACCAGTGTCGAATTAGAAGATATTCATGGTTTGACTCAAGACACTATATTTTCACGTGGCCCTGCGGGTGTAAAACGAACCAGTATTTTTATTGGAGGCAGAGATTTTTCTCTAGCTCTAGACATGCTCAAGCGTGCAAAAGCAGCGATGGTGCCACCTTTCGAGGTCTCTGTATTTGCTGACCCAAGTGGCGCGATAACCACCGCAGCCGCTATTGTCGCGACGATAGAACGCTGGGTCGATAAACAAGGTTATGGAAGTTTGGAAGGTAAAAAACTTAGCGTTATCGGCACTGGCCCTGTTGGTGTTTGTGCAGGCGTTTTGGCTGCAAAATGTGGTGCAAATGTTTCTTTGGTTAGTTATCTCGGACCCGAAGTAGGACAGGAAATTGCTGATGAATATAACCTGAAGTTTGCGGTCGATATGAAAGGTGTGGGCAGCCGCACTGACGATGAAATTGCTTATTTCTTAAATACTGCAGATATCGTTATTGGTGCTGCTAAAGCGGGTATCCGTATTTTACGTACGGATCAATTACAGAAGGCTGAAAACTTGATCGTGGCAGCGGATGTCAATGCGGTTCCGCCTTTGGGGATCGAAGGTGTAGCAATAAATGATATGGGCAAGGTTATTGATGCTACACCTAAAAAAGCGGTTGGAATTGGTGCATTAGCGATTGGTGACATCAAATATAAAGTTCACTATAACTTATTCAAAATGATGGTTGAAGAGAAAGATAGTCCAATCTATATCGATCATGATGAGTCTTTTAAAGTAGCAAGACAGGTTGCAGCTGAACGTATCAAATGATCAATACCTGATCTTAGGTCAGTCTGGTCGAATGTTGGCTAGATCGGCTTATGATGCTGGATTTAACGTCGCTGTTATTGATCAGTATGGTGATCAAGATACACATCGTTACGCTCAGGTAGTTAAAACATTATCTGAGTTTAGCGATGCTTTAATTTTTCGTAATATTGAACAGTTATTTCTAACCTTCCCTTTTGAAGGCATTATTTTAGCTAGTGGTTTTGAATCAAGGACCGATCTAGTTGCAGAGTTGGAACAGCGTTGGATTATTTTCGGCCCTTCAGCAGCGAGTATTTCTTTTGCTAAGCAACCGCTACACCTAGCCAAACTACTTACTGACAATGATATTTCATTTCCAATTACACAATTGGAGGCTCCTCAATCAGATCAATGGCTTGTTAAGGAGAAGGGCGGCAGTGGTGGTGATCATGTTGAATGGTTCAACAGGCAGGAGAAATATTCTGAAGACAGTTACTATCAAAAATTTCAATCTGGGGTCACTGGATCAGTTCTTTTTCTAGCAACATTCGAAGATGCACAGATTGTTGGCTATAGCCGGACTTGGAGCGTCGGTGAGCATTCTTTTCGTTATTCAGGGGCTGTAGGCTGGAATAACATTGAACAGCAGGCAGAGTTGGCTAGAGTGGTTAAGACAATAAGTCGTTTGTTTAAACTCGTTGGATTGTGTGGGATCGACTTTATTTTGGATGACCAAGGCGGGATCCATATCCTCGAAATCAACCCCAGGCCCGTGTCAACAATGGATTTACACGACAATAACCCATTAAATTTGTTTAAAGCACACCTCAATGCATGTCATCAAAACCTTGAAAATTTTGTGCTTGATCAAGCTATTTATTATGCTAAAACAATACTTTATGCAGATAGGGATTTGTCTATAAATATTAGAAAGTGGCCGAAATGGGTTGCAGATATGCCACAATACGACGAGAATATAGAAATGGGTGCACCAATCTGCACCGTTTATGCTGAAGCCTCAGGCGCTAACCACGCTAGAAAACTAGTGCATGACAGAGAAATAAAAATAAAAGAGTTATTAGGCCTTTTGTAGGACTGATAGCACTAAAAGGCTTCAGCGCGAGTATGATTTTGTTCAATATTATTAAGCTAGGGTAAAAGGAGATTCCTTTTGCCTAAGTTTTAACTGATCAGCCAAGAACTGATCACTATCAACAAAAAACTAACGATCGCTCTCGAGTCTTTATTTAATATTTAAAAAAGTAAAGAGGGAGTCATGTCTCAACAATTCAAACCTAGCGTTAATCAATTAGCTGCCCCGATAGTAAAAAAAATGATTGATAATGCTCAAGCTCTGCGTGTCTGTGTCGAAAAATTATCAAATGGTACTACCATTATCGATGCTGGTGTTAATGTTCCTGGAGGTCTTGAGGCGGGTCGTTTGATTAGCGAAATTTGTCTAGGCGGATTAGGGACCGTTACGTTCAATTCCACAAATAACTTTAATAAATGGCGCACTAACGTTGATGTTCATACATCAAACCCAGTTCTCGCTTGTTTGGCCAGCCAATATGCGGGTTGGAGCTTGACTCACGGTGAAGGCAAAGAAAAGTTCATGGCGTTAGGTTCAGGCCCTGCGCGGGCGTTAGGTAGCAACGAGCCTCTTTTTGAAGCGTTAGCTTATCGAGATGAAAGTGAAACTGCCATAATGGTGATCGAGGTTGATAAAAAACCTCCTGTTGAGTTGGCTGATGACATTGCTCAACGCTGTCATGTTAACGCCGACAACTTAACGATTATTCTGACACCAACTTCAAGTTTAGCAGGAGGGGTTCAAATCGTCGCACGTTCATTAGAAACATCCTTACATAAAGCACATGAGCTACATTTTCCATTAGAAAAAATCATAGATGGTTTTGCCACAGCGCCGGTATCACCACCACATTCAGATTTTGTAAAAGCGATGGGGCGTACCAATGATTCAATCCTCTTCGGTGGAGAAGTTCATTTGTATGTCGATGCTGAAAATGATGAAACCGAAGAGCTTGCGAAGAATTTACCGAGTAGTTCGTCTAAAGATTATGGCAAACCTTTCGCTGATATTTTTAAAGATTCAGGATATGATTTTTATAAAATTGATCCCATGTTATTCAGCCCTGCTAAAGTTACAGTAACTACTGTAAAAACAGGCAAGAGTTTTTATGCTGGGAAATTGGATGAAAAACTACTTGATCAATCTTTTAGTTAATATGATTTAGATCGAAAAGTTAAAAAAATTAAAGATTAATAACTTGTCGCTAAAAGAGAACATTGTTTATGATATAAACTCTCTATTGTATGATTTAGTGAAAAAATATAAATAATCTATGACGCTCCCAAATCAGATCGCCATAATTACAGATGATCCTGGCTGGCATGGCCGCCAATTAAAATCAGCGTTCACAAAGCGAGGTTTTGAGAGTGGTTTTGTTTCGTTAGTCGATTGTCATCTTGCTATTCGAGGGCAAAACTCTGCTCATGAAACGGCCATTGTAATCCCCGGGTTTTCAGCTGAAAATCTGGCAGGAGTTTTTGTGCGTGGTGTTCCCGGAGGAAGCCTAGAACAAGTCATATTGCGATTAGATATTCTTCACTTACTCTATGACACAGGAATGATTGTTTATAACAACGGTCGAGCAATCGAACGAACGGTTGATAAAGCCATGACAAGTTTTTTATTAAATTTTCATGGAATACCAACTCCAGATACATGGGTTTGTGAATCAAGGGATCAAGTCCGTTCAACTATATTGGAGCAGACTTACAAGGGTAATGTTTTAGTTATGAAACCCTTGTTTGGTTCACAAGGTATTGGCTTGATAAAGATCGAAAGCATAGAAGATTTACCTGATGACTTTGAGCTGTATGGTGATGTCTTTTATATACAAAAGTATATTGATAAAACAGCTGATAAACATCATGACTGGCGAGTTTACGTTATCAATGGTCGTGCTGAGGCAATGATGCTACGCTCGGGTGAACATTGGATTACTAATCGGTCACAAGGCGCTACCTGTGAGTTTATGAGACATGATCCACAATTAGCTAAATTGGCAGAGGCAGCAGTAAAGGCTGTTGATATAGACTATGCAGGCGTTGATTTGATGCAAGATGAGCAAGGTCATTATTTGGTGACAGAGGTCAATAGCGTACCCGCTTGGTGGGGATTACAAAAAGTTTGTGACTTTAATATTGCAGAACGTATGTCCGATCATTTTCTTTCGAAAGTAGCATCCTCACTAAAAATTGAAGTTCTAAAATGACAGATAGATCAAAAAAAATCTCCGAAATAGTTACACAGTCAGTCTATAAAAGCTGCATAACTGAGATCAATGCATTTAAGCCAGGTAATGTCAGTATTCATTCTGCAGGGCATGGCATGGAAGCGAAGGATTTTATTCGTAGCGCTGAACTAATAAGCCCAGTAATGGGTATGCCCGATTTATCTGTCGGAGAACGTATTTTACAAAGCGTTCAGTTAACGATGTCGCAGGTTGGCTGTAATACGAATTTAGGTATTATTCTTCTTGCCGCACCATTAGCGCAAGCTGCCTTTGTAAAAAAAGAAAGTGAGTTTATTCAACAAACAATTTTTAGCATTTTGAATAATCTTTCTGTTAATGATGCGACGTTAACTTTTGAAGCTATTGAGTTAGCAAATCCTGGTGGGTTAGGTAGTGCTGAATCTCATGATGTACGAAAACCTGCAACTGTAAATTTATTAGAGGCAATGCAAGCCGCACAAGAACGTGACCGAATTGCTTGGCAATACTCTCATGGTTTTAAGGATGTTTTTGAAAGCGGTATAAGTGCTCTTCGAATGCAGCTTTTACGATGGAAAAATATCGACAAAAGATTGGAATGGTCAACGGTCGCGTGTTACTTAAACTTCCTATCAAAATTCCCTGACAGTCATATTGTGCGTAAGCATGGAATAGAGAAAGCAGAACAGGTTTCTGAGCATGCAAAAAAAATAGAAAAAATGTTTTTATCAGGTGCTGATCCGACGGTTGCAAAAGCCCAATTGCAGGACTATGATGACACTCTTAAACGGGAAGGTATTAATCCTGGGACTAGCGCTGATTTAACTGTTGCCAGTTTAATTGCGTTATCTTTGGAAGCTCTCTTGTGAATAGTATTTCTAATACGCCGCTACTTTGCGGTTTCTATTAACGGATGAGGAAACTCGTCAATAAATTTTAAGGTGACAAGCGATGTCAATATTCAGAGGACTCGTCGAAGAATCATCTACAACAAATTCTACTTCAACTCTAAAAACAGGAGATAAAACAATGGCAGTTATTGACCGAGTATTGGTTGGTGAATCTTTGGTAGGCGACGGTAACGAGGTTGCACATATTGATTTAATCATGGGCCCACGTGGTTCAGCAGCAGAAACAGCATTTTGTAATGCACTGACAAACAACAAAGATGGTTTCAGCACACTGCTAGCAGTTGTTGCACCCAACCTTGCTGCTAAACCAAGCACTATTATGTTCAACAAAGTTACTATCAAAGGCGCTAAGCAAGCAGTACAAATGTTTGGCCCAGCACAACGTGGCGTTGCCATGGCTGTTACAGATTGTGTTGAAGACGGCACAATTCCAGCTGACGAAGCTGATGACATCTTCATTTCTGTTGGTGTTTTCATCCATTGGGAAGCTGAAGACGATGCTAAAATCCAAGAATACAACTACGAAGCTGTTAAAGAGTCTATCAAACGTGCGATTGCACGTGAGCCAAAAGCTCGTGACGTTGTAGCAAATAAAGCAACGGAACATCCGTTTGCTGCAAACTCTTAATTTTTATTTAGCTGGTGTTATTCGTTAAGCCAGCGAAATAGATTAAGATAGAAATGCCTCGGCTTGCCGGGGTATTTTTTTGTTTAAAACTTGCTTGAAATTAATTTTTATCATCATTTTTCGAAAGTCAGCTTACCATTGTGCAGTGCACTAGCGATTAATGCTCCACCAGTAGCAGAATCTTTTAGGCGCTCCAAATCTTTTTGATCTCTTACTCCTCCTGCAGCATAGAATATCTTTTTTGAGTGCAGTGTTTGAAATCTTGTCATCAGGCTAAAGTTTGGGCCGCTATTACTTCCAACGGAATCTAATGACATCAGGATGATTTCATTTGGCCAATGCTGAGCTTGATCTAAAATTTCTTTAGGCCCAAGTAGATGACCATCTTTGAAATCCAATGATAAGATGCTATCTGATGTTAATACCTTAAGAAGTTGGGAAATATCAGAATGGCTTTCTGTGCCGATTACGGGTTTTAAGTTTGGTATGGTTTTCCATAATGTTAGTTTATCTGATGAATCGAAACCAGCATCTACCCAAAAGGATTGATCTGGAAATTGTTGGGATAATAAATGTATAAGCCGAAAGTTATCAGGAGTATTTTTTTTGTTTTCGATAGCATCAAGATCGGCTAAATATAGAACCTTAGCTTTTGTTTTATTTATTAACGTCTTGGTAATTTCTAGGGGATTGCTAGAAGAACATAAACTTGACTGAATCGGTTGATAGTTAGAGCGCTCACCTTTTATGGCTTGTACAACCTGATTATTTTTTATGTCTAAGACTGGAATTATTTGCATATGAAGATCCTTGTTTCTGAGTTTATCACGGGCGGTGGTTTGATTGGTGAGTCATTGACGACTTCACTACTGCAAGAGGGACGCTTGATGTTAGATGCGATAGTGTCAGATCTTGGCGAAATTAATTCTGTTGAAGTTTTCATAACATTGGATCCCCGTTGCGCTATGCGTGAGATCCCAAGGAATTGTCGTTCATATATAATCAAAGAAAATTACTTTAAGTCATTGAGTGATTTCTGTCATAACGTTGATGCTGTATTACTCATTGCGCCAGAGTCTGATGGTTGTTTGGAACAGATTTCACAGCTAGTTATTGATGCTGGGAAATTACTTCTCGGCAGCTCACCTGACGTTATTAAGTTAACAGCCAGTAAATTGTTGACGGCAAAATTTTTTGTTGATAAAGGGATCTCAGTAGTAAAAACGACTCTTTTTGACGATAGTAATATAAAAGCATTTACTCAGGAAAATAATCAGGCTTGGATCGTAAAACCAGATGGTGGTGTTGGCTGTAAGGATATTTCGATCTGTTACTCCATTAATGAAATAAAAGATGCTGCAGCTAATTGTCATCAAGCGATTGTACAACCAAAAATCGAAGGTATTCCAGCAAGTATCTCTCTCTTGTGTTATCAGGGTGAATGCCTTGCTATCGGATATAATGAACAATTAATAAAGTGTGTTGAGAATAAATTAAGCTTGGTTGGTTTGAGGATAAATGCACTTCTTCATTTTCAAGAGCAGCTTGGGCTGTTGGCGAAGCAGGTTTGTGCTGCTCTTCCGGAACTTAAAGGGTATGTTGGTTTGGATGTGATCATCTCTGAAGATGACATCGTGCTGATAGAAGTGAACCCGCGAATGACAACCTCGTATGTTGGGTTGAAAGAATCAATAAATACAAATCCAGCAAAATTATTGCTCGATATGTTATTCGAAAATACGTTACCTATACTGGATAGTTCAGAATTTAAAATGATCACGGTTAATATTTAATGTATAAAAATTATTATATGGGGTGGGATATTGGTGGTGCTCATTTAAAAGTGGCTGTGCTGGATCAACAGGCGACAGTTATTCATATCGAACAAATTGAAACACCATTATGGAAGGGGATTGATGTACTTGATGAGGCTGTTGCATCGATCCCTAGAACATTTATTGATGCTGCTGTGTGGCATGGCATCACGATGACAGGTGAACTTGCAGATATTTTTCCTGATCGTATTTCAGGTGTAACAGAATTGGTTGAAAAATTCAGACAATTGTTGAGTAAAAAACAGCATGTTTATGCGGCTAATAAAGGCTGGGTTAATAGTAGTTCGATCGAAGGTTGCGAGATAGAAATAGCCTCAACGAACTGGCATGCAACAACAACATTTGTTGCGAACCAAATCGAGAGTGGGCTTCTAATTGATATAGGCTCTACCACGACTGATATTATTCCGATAATTGATCATGCCCCCGAAAGCATTGGAATGACAGACAGTGAAAGAATGCAGCAGGATGAGCTGATTTATACTGGAGTCAATCGAACACCTGTCGCCTCTGTTGTTTCACAAGTCCCTTTTGCGGGCAACTGGCAGCAAATAGCGACAGAATATTTTTCTTCTATGGCAGATATATACTGTCTGACTAGAGACATGCCTGAGAATGCGAGTTTCTCAACAGCAGATGGAGGTGGGACAAGCATGTTGGATTGTGCAAGACGATTGGCGCGTGTTGTCGGTCGAGATCTGTATGAAGCTGAGCTTTCTGCTTGGCAACAACTCGCCAGTTATATAGCAATGCAGCATAACCAGCACATCAGTCAGGCGATATATCGTGTAAAATCTCGTTACCCTGGTAGAGAAATGCCAATCGTCGGGGCCGGTGCTGGACGTTTTTTGATCCGTCTGCTTGCAGAAAGGCAAAACTATCCCTACATTGATTTTGCAGATTTTTTGCAAGGAGATGAGAGGCTAAAACAGGCCGCTGCGATCTGTGCTCCAGCAACTGCTTGTGCCGCATTACATTTATGAGAAAAATAGAAATACCATATTCAGAAGATAGTAGTTTAGCTTATGGGCATCTTGCACATTTGTCAGGCTTCATTTTTCTAGACAGTGGATATCCCAATATCAAGCTGGGTCGTTTTGATATCCTTGCTGCCGAACCATACTTAGAAATTACAACGCGTGGAAAGTTAACAGATTGCAAACAAGACGGTAAGCACTGGCAAACAAGTGATGATCCATTTCAGGTTTTACAACGATATTTAGGCGAAAAAGTTGAGTATGATCCGAACCTACCTTTTGTCGGTGGTGCATTAGGTTATTTTAGTTATGACCTTGGTCGAACAATAGAAGACTTGCCTGCTACAGCAAAAAGTGATTTAACGTTGCCAACATTAAAATTTGGTTTATACGATTGGGCTGTCGTAGTTGATCATAAAAAACAAAAGAGCTGGTTGGTGGGGCAGGGGCGAGATAAAAAAACATTTCTTCAATGGGATAAACGTTTAGAACAATTAAACCAACCGAAAGCCGCAACTATTACAAAACCTTTCAAAGTAAACTCAAATGTAAGTTCAAACTTTAGTAAAGAAAATTACGCTAAGGCTTTCGAACGAATCAAACATTACATTCATGAAGGTGACTGTTATCAGGTCAACTTAGCACAGCGTTTTGTTGCTGATGTGGCAGGTGATCCATGGGATGCTTATTTGCGATTAAGAACGATGAATCCAGCACCCTTTGCGGCCTATATGGCGGTCGATAGCATTGAAGATAATAGTTATATACTAAGCTCATCACCAGAAAGGTTTTTGTTGATCAAGGATAACTATGTGGAAACAAAACCGATCAAGGGTACACGTCCGCGAGATGAAGATCCTAAACGTGATCAAGAACTGGCTGAAGAGTTAAAGAATAGTCAAAAGGATCAGGCTGAAAATGTCATGATTGTTGATCTACTACGTAATGATATAGGTAAAAACTGTGCGGTTGGTTCTGTGTCTGTACCGAAAATATTTGAGATTGAGAGTTATAAAACAGTTCATCATTTAGTCAGCACTGTTATAGGCACTCTCGCTGAAAATAAGCACGCATTGGATCTGATCAAAGGAGCATTCCCTGGAGGTTCGATTACCGGAGCACCAAAACTTCGTGCGATGGAAATCATCGAAGAGCTGGAACCACACCGACGGAGCGTTTATTGTGGCTCGATAGGCTATATTAGTTTTGATGGACAATCAGATACTAATATAGCGATCAGAACGATGATTTGGGATCAAGATAAAATTCATTTCCAAGCGGGTGGTGGCATTGTGCTTGATTCAGAAATGGAAGCTGAGTATCAAGAAACCTATGATAAAGCAGCTGCTATGTTAAATGTTTTGCAATCTGCGCAAAGCGATTCTAGAGCTGATTAATCATGTGGGTTGTAAAGCTCGGAGGCAGTTTTTTTGATGCTCCAGAACTGATCGATTGGGTAAAGACGATCGTTCAATATGGAGCCGGTAAAATTGTCCTAGTTCCTGGTGGTGGGCCTTTTGCTGATCAAGTACGCCATGCACAAAAACAGTATCAGTTTAATGATCAAGTGGCTCATCACATGGCATTACATGCAATGGATCAGTTTGGGTTATTTTTGATCGGCATTGCTGAGTCTCATGGGCTCGAGATCATTCCTGCAAGTTCGCTGGAAGAAATTGAACAGGCTTTAATGGAACAACAAATACCTGTTTGGTTACCTTCATACCAATTAAGAACAGTGCAAGAGATTAAGAAAAATTGGGATGTTACGTCCGATAGTTTGTCAGCTTGGTTAGCTAGACAATTGAATTCGGAACAACTTATTTTGATCAAAAGGGTTCATGTGGATTTAAAGATGACTCTTGCAGAACTTCAAAGGCATAATCTTGTTGATAGTGCATTTAAAGATTTTCTTGAGAAGGTTAATTTCAAAACGATTTACTTTTCATCTAATCAACAGTTAGCGCTGAAAGAAATGTTGATAACTTATCATAGTAAGCCCTGAACATAATTGACACCTAGGTTAGGTGTATTATATTTTAATAAATCTCATTGATATTTAGGTCGATAAGATATCTAACACTTTATATTCATCGATCAATCAGTATTGATCTGATTTTTGAGCGAGTTTTACAAGGTAAGGTTGTCGATAAAATGATCAATCCGTGATTGACTGGCTTCATCGAAATATAAAAAGCTTAAACCGATACGCATATTTTCATCATCGGCTTGAATACTTTCGTTAAGGGAGCAATGGATACCACACTCTTCAAGTGTGTTCATATATGGGAGCGCAATTTTTACTTCAAAGCTAGTTTTATGTGTGTCAACGAGATTATCTTTAGAGTGCTCTAATTGATAAGAAATTTGCGGAGAGCAACGAAACTGTAAACCAAACCTTGAAATGTCGATGGCATGTCCGGTCAATATATGGCCTTGATGATCCTTGATTAAGATCCTTCTTTTGATTTTATAACGTGGAAAGCGTCGGCTTTCTTTATACTGATCAGAGGTAAAATCAGCATAAAAATGTTGGATCCGATCCGTGTTGTTCTGAATACCCATATTACTCACTATTCCTTTAGTTTGTATATAATATTTTAGCTCTTTTACGGTGCTAAAAAATGCTACCTTCTTCTATTTGTGGCTATTTATGTTTAAAAATAGTAAGGATATTTTACTCATTCCTAATGAGAAAAATGCACTTACTAATGAAACGAAGAAACCCGCTAAATAGATGATGCGGTTGTACTCATTATTCGCCACAAAATATAAACCCAGACAGACGACAGCTCCTGTAACAGAAAACACACCCATAGTGAGGAGCACTGGAATGTACCATGGTGTCGATAATTGCATGCTATATCCTTATATTGCTTTATTGCTCAATAATGCACTTCATAATTCTTGATGTAATGTAAATATATAGCAACTGTAGCAATTAGTATGCCATTCTGTCTTTGGGATAATCATTCCTTTTTTTACACGAAGATAATATCTTAATCATTTGATTTATTTATGAAAAATTGGGATGTTATTTTTTTAAGTAAATTTACACTACTAACTATTATTTAAACTCCATCAATTTTGTCTCTTAGGGGAGACAGATAGCTGCTGATTATGTGTGTTTGATTTAACATTCAATAGGTCTAATATGTATAACGCTTACTTGGAGGTCAGCATGACTAAAAAATCCACAGAGACAACGGCACCAAAGAATCGGTCTACAACTAACAAGACTGTTGGTGTTAACGATATAAATAATAATGATTTGTCATCGACAGAAATATTGCCTGTGGCTGGTGGAGGTATTTTGGATCGCCGCCTATTTTTAAAACGTAGTCTAATTTTTACTACAGCCACTCTTATTACGGAATCATCTGTAGAAGCTGCTGCTGAAGGAATAAGTCCAACCAATTCTGGGCAATCGCCTTCCATGTTAAAACCTGGAAATACATTTAGTAATTATGGGCTTCCTTCTCCTTATGAAAGCCAAACTATTCGATGGGTATCTGCCAATGCTATGGCTGATGGAAACGGTGTTTCTTGGTGTCCTTTACACGAGTTAGAAGGGATTATCACACCAAACGGGCTGCACTATGAGCGGCACCATAATGGTGTGCCTGATATCGACCCTGCAAACCACCAATTACTCATTCATGGGCTAGTCGAAAGGCCTTTGACATTTTCTATCGATGATTTAAAGCGTTACCCAATGGAGTCTCGAATTTGTTTTGTGGAATGTGGGGGAAATAGCAATGCCGGTTGGAATAAACGCCCCGTTCAAGCAGCAGCAGGTCATATTCATGGACTGGTGTCATGCAGTGAATGGACAGGCGTTCCGCTATCGATTCTTTTGCATGAAGCTGGAATCAGACCGAATGCCAGCTGGTTGATCGCAGAAGCCGCCGATGGCGTAGCAATGAATATTAGTATTCCTGTCGAAAAGGCAATGGACGATGCCATTCTCGCACTTTATCAAAACGGTGAAAGGATCAGGCCTGAAAACGGTTACCCTTTACGCCTACTGTTACCCGGTTGGGAAGGAGTGACGAATGTAAAATGGCTGCGTCGATTGCAGCTAACCGATCAGCCGGTCATGTCGCGAAATGAAACGGCGAAATATACGGAATTGATGCCATCGGGTAAATCGCGACAATTCACATTCGAGATGGAAGCTAAATCTCTGATTACATCGCCTTGTGCAGGACAAGAAATGCATGGTGCGGGTTATTATCAAATTACCGGCCTAGCTTGGTCAGGCAAAGGAAAAATTACTAAGGTCGAAGTGTCTGCCGATGGTGGTAAAACTTGGGCGGACTCTGAGCTTCAGGAGCCAGTTTTATCAAAAAGTTTCACACGGTTTCGTATTCCTTGGAAATGGGATGGAAGTTTAGCCGTGATCAAAAGTAGAGCAACGGATGAAACGGGTTATGTTCAGCCTGAGCGAGATGTTTTGGTTAAGGAGCGCGGTAGGCATGGCTACTTTCATTACAATGCGATTGTAAGTTGGGAAATTGCAGCAGAGGGGTACGTTAGTTATGTTTACGCCTAAACAATGCTTTATTTTCATGTTGTCGATGTTTTCAGCAGTTGTTCATGCGGAGTTGGAGCAAGAAATTCAAGGCCCTAAATTAGGAAAACCTGCCTCTGAGGAGGTGATAAAGGCTTGGGACTCTAGTATTTTTCCGGATGGAAAGGGACTGCCTGTTGGTAAGGGTACAGTCGCCGAAGGAAAAGTGTTGTTTAAGGCTCAGTGTGCGATCTGCCATGGCCCAGCTGGAGTTGGTGGCACAGCTGAAGAATTGTCTGGCGGTGAACAGGGCTTAACAGGAGAGTATCCTGATAAAACTATTGGGACTTATTGGCTTTATGCGACGACTTTATTTGACTTTATAAAACGTGGAATGCCGTTAATGGCCCCAGGTTCTTTGTCAAATGATCAAACTTACGCGCTCACCGCTTATTTATTACATATAAATGAAATCCTTCCGGCTGATGCGATCATGTCTAATGAAAATTTATTTCAGGTTGAGATGCCAAATCGTGAAGGAATGATCTGGATATATCCAGCCCTAAAAGAAGAACCTAACCCTGTTTCAGGGAACTAACGGCATCACGTTCTATTAATAAATCAGCGATAGATTTTGCGATCTCAGAATAGCCTTTAGCATTTGGGTGAGCCGTATCAGATTTAAGGGTGCGATTTGACAGAATTTCTGAGATAAGTCCAAGAATGATAGGTGTTTTCGTTTCTTCTGCGATAGCTTCGTAAAATGGAGCTGGTTTTAGCATTAGGCCAGGTTTAGGAACGGACAACAAAATAACTTCTGCTCCGCTATCTTTGATCATTTTTATCATGGCTTTTAAGTTATCAATCGTTTGAGAAGTATCCAATTTTTGCAACAGATCATTACCGCCATGACAAAGTACAACCAGAGCTGGTTTATGTTTATCTAACAACTTGCCGAGTCGTTTTTTACCGTCACTAGAGACTTCCCCAGATACGCCAGCGTTAACGACTTTAAAACCAATAAGTTGTTTTAGCCTACTAGGGTAGCTATCAACCTGCGACGCACCCGTTCCATAAGTAAGGCTATCACCAAAAGCTAAGATGGTTGCAGATTTAGAAAGAGCTTTGAGTTTTGGTTTATTATCACTACAGGCTGTAATACTTGAGATAAACACAAGAAGAAATATGAATCTAATAATTTTCATATAATGTGTTTGGATAAGTGCCTAATGTTTTTCTAAATATAGAACAACAGGAACATCACTTATTACTTCTGCGCTGAAGGTGACATTTTCAGGTAGAACTAAGCTTGAACCACGTTTTAATTCATACTCTTGCCCTTCGACATTCAACATGAAAATACCAGAATAGACTGCAAAGAGCATAGGCTTGGAAAAGCTTTGATCCTTAAAGGTTGTTTTGGTTGGCACCACTTCACGTTTGGTGTTGTAGCCTTCACGTAAGAGTTTCTGCTGGAAGTTAGCCTCATTCAAATCACCATCTTTCATAAGATCCCAATTAGTCATAGGAATATCATTAAATGCATGGAAATTTATCACACGGTTACCACCCTGAAATTTTGCTTCATAGGCTGCGGACTCTACATGTTCAAATAATTCTTCTGGGCTAGATTCTTTACTTGGCACAAGCGTCGCCACACCGGCATGAACGGTGATCGGATCCCCCGAGTTATTAGCTGACATATGTTTATCGCTGATTGAACGTCTTACGCGCTCGATGATTTTTGAAGCATCTTTTGAGTCGGCACCAAGTAACAATAGGGCAAAACCTGATTTATCAACACGAGCAGGAACATCACCCGCACGACGACCATGTGCTTTTATAGACTCGCCAACACGTTTTAATGTTGAAAAAATAGTTGTTTTATCTTTTTCTTTCATCAACTTATCGAACCCATCAACATTAATATAAGCGACGGTGAGCGGTTCTTTGCTACGAGTAGAGCGTTGCCATTCTTGAGAAAGCCTATCTAAAAACTCTTTACGATTTGAAAGGTTGGTAATTGGATCAGTACGAAGATTTGATCGTAAATTAGTCGCTAGTGTGTCTTTACTTGTTTCACACTTGTTTAAAACTTTGGATGTTTTTTCAAGACTACTTTGAATCTCTTCGGTGTTCTGTAACGATGTTTTGAGTGATACCTCTAGCTTTTGTGATTTCTCCATCAGTGCGGAATGCTCGACTAACAGCTGTTGGTAATCAGTCTGCGCAGAAATGCCTCTAAGGAAAGATTTACGATAGATCAAAGAGAGTAGTGTTAAGAATCCAGCGGTTCCAGCGAGGAAATAAAGCATAGGGGATACTTCTGGAGAAACATTGTTGATGAGCGCCGCGATTGGAATTCCAATGGCTGGAAGGATAAAAGCAAGGAAGTAACTTAATTTTCCTGTGTAGATCAGTGTGCTTAGAAAACATAAACAACAGATCCAAACTAATAAACCATTTTTAAGGAAATCTGCTTGACCTTGAATGGCAGAATAACCTGCGCTACCCCATAAAATTCCGCAGAGTGCGAGTGCTATGAAAAAAGTAACGGTTCTGACACTACTGACCCTCTCTAAATTTTGTGTATTACCAATAAAAAAACGTGCTACGTACAGAGCTAGACCAATGAGCGTCCAATAGAGGATGTGGGGTTGTTCTGCAGACTCCCAAAATATCTTTGCAGTAATCAGAACAGAGACTAGCCCAAGCATGACTTCCGATTGCGCACGAGCGAATAGAAACGAGCTTACTTGGCTATTGGTTTCTATCGGGTTTATTGGATCAGTTTCTTGCATAGTGCTTTAAGCCTTACTTGTGTATAAATTTATATAGATTAAGTCGGCATTATTACGGATATCTTTAGTTATTTTTATATGAAATAAGGCAAAGATTGGGCTTCACCGTGAAGATAAATGTGGCAAGCAGTAATAGCTGACAGATTTGAGCTAAATGGAACGGTGCTATCACTTATTAAAGCTAAAAAAATAGTTTCGTTAATCAATGATTAATTGCTGGAACCTGAAATATCTTCTCATCTTCAAGCCGAAGGGCGGTGAGCTCTCCTCCCCATAAACATCCTGTATCAAGAGGAAAGACATTATTTTGCCCGAATAAAAAATCATTATCAGCCAGTTTATGTGTAGACCAATGACCAAAAATGATTTTTTGATTTTTAGTTCGCCTATCTTGGAGTTGATACCACGGAACTAACCCTTCCGGCTGAGTACCCGGAGGGCCTTTTTCACTAAAGTTCATTCGTCCACTTTCATCACAAAAACGTAGCCGTGTGAAGTAGTTGGTTATGCAACGTAACCGATCCCAGCCCATAAGCTCATCTGTCCAGCAGGTAGGCTCATTGCCATAGATCTGAGCGAGGTATTCTGAGTATCGATTACTACGTAAAATACGTTCAACTTCATTGGCTAATAATTGAGTTTTTTGTAAGTCCCATTGTGGGGCAACGCCGGCATGTAGCATCGAAAAGTTTAAAGTCGTATCGTGATGAAACAGAGGTAACTTTCTTAGCCAGTCTAATAATTCAAGACGATCGGGTGCTGAGAAAATTTCACCAAAGGTGTCTTTACGGTGTGATTTATTTGATTGAGCGGACGCAAGCAGGTGTATATCGTGATTACCGAGAACGGTAATAGCACTGTGACCAAGTGATTTGATAAAACGTAAAGTTTCTAATGATTTAGGGCCACGGTTAACAATATCGCCGGCGAACCAAAGCTGATCTTTTTCGATAGAAAAGCTAATCAATTCTAGTAAACTTTTAAGCTCATCAAAACAGCCTTGAATATCACCAATTGCGTATGTAGCCATAAAATACAATCCTATTCAGAGCTTCACACTCGTCGTTTAGAAAAGTTTTATTATGAATGATTACGGTCGAGTCTGCGATAGGAAATAGCTTCGGTTAAGTGTGATGTTAGAATCTGTTCAGAGCCTTCAAGATCGGCAATCGTTCGTGCGACTTTGCGGATACGGCTGACTGAGCGGGCTGACAAGCCTAACTTCTCGATAGCTACTTGTAAAAGAGACTTATCCTTTTCATCGAGTGAGCAATGCTTGGAAATTTCTTTGCTGGAAAGCAAGTGATTTGCCTTTTCTTGACGAAGGAGTTGTTGTTCTCGAGCCATCTCTACACGTTGCTTCACTTCTGCACTTGATTCTCCAGAAGGCTTATCATCCAATAAGTCAGAATTTTTTAAATTCAAAACTTCAATTTGCAGATCAATTCGGTCCAATAAAGGCCCTGAAATTTTTGCCTTATACCGACTGACTTGATCGGGAGAACATCGGCAACGGCCATTTTCATCGCCGAGATAACCACAAGGGCAGGGGTTCATCGCTGCAATCATTTGAAACCTAGCTGGAAATTCAACTTGGTGTGCGGCTCTAGAAATATTAATTTGGCCGGTTTCCAAGGGTTCTCTTAAAACTTCTAAAACCTTACGATCAAATTCAGGAAGCTCATCAAGGAAGAGCACGCCATTGTGTGAGAGAGAAATTTCTCCGGGTTTTGGATGGCTGCCTCCACCGACTAGCGCAACAGCAGAGCTGGTGTGATGTGGTGAACGAAAAGGACGTTTCTTCCAGTTATGTGATGAAAGGTTTTGTGTGATAGAAGCTACCGATGCTGTTTCAATTGATTCTGCTTCGCTCATATCCGGTAGAATGCTAGGAAGACGACTTGCGAGCATAGTTTTGCCTGTTCCAGGTGGTCCAATAAAAAGTAGATTATGACCGCCAGCGGCAGCAATCTCTAATGCTCGTTTGGCATGTTGCTGGCCTTTTACTTCTGATAGATCTGAGCTGGTTTCAAGACTTCTCGTAACATGGGTATTTTCATACTGGGAGAGTAATGTTTGCTTCTCAAGATGAGCACAAACCTCAAGCATATGCCGAGCAGGGTAGACTTGAGCATCTTGAATAAGTGCGGCTTCTTCGGCATTTTCAGATGGGAGTATAACGGGGCGACCGGCATTTTTTGCTGCAATTGTAAATGGTAATGCACCCGGTACAGATCTTAACTCACCCGTTAGGGCAAGCTCGCCAACATATTCATAGTTCAGTATGTCGTCTTTAGGTATTTGGCCAGATGCAGCAAGAATACCCAATGCGATCGGTAGATCATAACGCCCGCCTTGTTTGGGCAGATCCGCTGGAGCGAGGTTGATGGTGATGCGTTTGAGCGGGAATTCATAACGACTATTGATAATAGCGCTACGAACGCGATCTTTACTTTCTTTCACAGCGGCTTCTGGCAAGCCGACAATCGACAGGCTAGGCAAACCATTTGAAAGGTGAACTTCGATCGTTACAAGCGGGGACTTAACTCCCAGCTGCGCACGACTGTAGACTATCGCAATGCTCATATTTCCTTCCTTGGAAATGTTAAGTTGTTAACTCAAGTTATTTTGATCTTAACTCCAACTCTGCAACTTGTTTTTCTAATATCTCTAATCTAGCTCGAGTGCGTGCAAGAAGCTCTGTTTGGATATCGAACTCCTCACGGGTGACTAAATCCATCCTCTCTAAGGTTGAGTTAAGCCCGACACGTAGGTTTTTTTTGAGATCATCCGCAAGTGCTTTGCCTCCAGAAGGAAGTGAACTTGTGATTTTTTCAGCTAGAGATTCTATTGTGGAATTGTTTATCATAATTATCTAAATATTGAAGACCTTATCCACTATATCATGAGTTTTAAAGAATGTTCTTGTGAGGAGCGCACCACGTGAGTGCGAGATACATTATTTTGCACATAGATGGTGCGGATATATGTATAAAAAAACATACAATCAAGTGTAAGTTGTTGATAAGTATATTGAAATAGAGTTGGCCTAAATGGTGCTAAGTTAAATATTGTGTAATTACACAACTACATAATGGCAGATTATTTTTAACTTAATATAAATCTTAGTAAGAGGGGATTTTAATTATGAAAGTTTTAATGGCAGCAGCTTTATTAAGCACGTTTACATTTGCACATGCAGAAGGAACACACGAATTCAACGGTAACGTTGCATTAACGACTGACTACATGTATCGCGGCTTCACGCAATCTAATGAAGGACCTGCTATTTCGGGTGGTCTCGATTATGGCCATGTATCTGGTTTCTACGCTGGTGTTTGGGCATCTAGCATTGAATTCAACCCCAGCACAGATAATGCATCTTCTATCGAAGTTGATGTCTATGCAGGTTTTGGTGGCGGTTTTGGTGACTCGGGTGTGAGCTATGATGTGGGTGGTCTTTACTACCTATACCCTGAACAAAATGAAGATGTTGGCGCAAGCTATGACTTTTTCGAACTTTATGGACGTTTAGGTTATAGCTTCAACGATATGGTTAGCACAGGTCTCTACCTTGCTTACTCTCCTGATTTTTATGGAGAAACAGGTACTGGTATCTATGTAGCTGCAAATCTTGATCTCGCACTAAGCCAAGGTTTTGGTGTTTCGTTCAATATCGGTAACCAAGATGTTGATGACGCTAATACAAACTATACACATTGGTCTGCTGGTGTATCGAAAGAAGTGGGTGCATTTGGTTTCGATATGACTTATTACGATATGTTTAATGCCAATGAAGACTGTGGTGTTGACACAGATATTTGTGATGGTGTCGTTTTCACGGTATCAAGCAGCTGGTAGTAACAAACTTAAGCCTCGGTTATTCCGAGATTTTTTTTCTTTTATAACAACTCAATAATCGGGGAACGGAACTATGAAATTAGTAGCCGCTATCATTAAACCCTTCAAATTAGACGATGCGCGTGAAGCGCTCTCTGAGGTTGGAGTGACAGGACTGACAGTGACCGAAGTTAAAGGCTTTGGTCGACAAAAAGGACACACAGAACTCTACCGAGGTGCTGAATATGTTGTTGATTTTCTGCCAAAGATAAAGCTCGAAATAGCGGTGGATGATGATCAGGTCGGAGCCGTTACTGAAGCTATCTGCAAGGCGACTAGTACTGGCAAGATCGGCGATGGAAAAATCTTCGTCACTACACTAGAACAGGTTATCCGTATTCGTACAGGTGAAACCGGTTCCGAAGCCCTCTAATTGAAGGGAGGAGAGTAATAAAATGGAAAATCAAATATTTGAACTGCAGTATGCGATTGATACTTTTTACTTCTTAGTAATGGGTGCTTTCGTTATGTGGATGGCGGCAGGTTTTGCAATGCTCGAAGCCGGTCTAGTTCGTGCGAAAAATACTACAGAAATTTTAACGAAAAATATAGCCTTGTATGCGGTAGCTTCTACCATGTACATGAGCTGCGGTTACGCATTTATGTATGGCGGTGACATGTTCCTATCATCAATCACCGGTGATGGAGTGACGGGATCTGAAAAAGTGGCAACTTATGCGCCTTCGGCAGATTTCTTTTTCCAAGTGGTCTTTGTCGCTACAGCGATGTCTATTGTTTCAGGTGCTGTTGCAGAGCGTATGAAGTTATGGTCTTTCCTTACTTTCGCCGTGGTTATGACCGCCTTTATTTATCCTATGGAAGGTGCATGGACTTGGGGCAATGGTGTCGTTGGCAGTATGGGTGAATGTGGTGTCTTCGGTATGTTTTCACTGGGTGGACTAGATGAAGGTCATGCGTGTGGTGATGTTGCGACGGTTCCTTGGAGTGACTTTGCTGGCTCTGGTATTGTACATTTAGCGGGCGCATCAGCTGCACTAGCAGGCGTTCTTTTGCTAGGTGCACGGAAAGGTAAATATGGCTCGAATGGTCAAGTTAACCCTATCCCTGGTGCAAATCTTCCCATGGCAACATTAGGAACATTTATTTTATGGATGGGCTGGTTTGGTTTCAATGGCGGTTCAGTTTTAGCCACACATGACGTTGAAAATGCAAATGTTGTAGCAATCGTGTTCATGAACACCAATGCAGCAGCAGCTGGAGGTTTAATTGCAGCTCTGATTCTTGCTCGAATCTTATTCGGAAAGGCTGATCTAACGATGGCGTTGAATGGTGCTCTAGCAGGTCTAGTTGCTATCACGGCAGAACCATCGACACCAACAGCGTTACAAGCAACTTTGTTCGGTGGTTTAGGGGGGATCTTAGTGGTCTTTTCTATAGTCACGCTTGATAAACTGCGTATTGATGATCCTGTAGGAGCAATCTCTGTTCACGGTGTTGTTGGCTTTTTTGGTTTGATGTTGGTACCTGTAACAAACCCTTTAACCACTGAAGGCGGATCCACGTTTGGTGGCCAGTTGATAGGTGCATTAACAATATTTTCTTGGGTATTTATTACCAGCCTGATTGTTTGGATGGTCCTTAAGCTTGTTATGGGTATCCGTGTCGACGAAGAAGAAGAGCATGAAGGTGTCGATATTGGTGAATGTGGTATGGAAGCTTATCCAGAGTTCACTAATAGTTAAGAGTCTCTTATCATAAGCTAGCTTGGGGCGCTTTAGCGCCCCTTTTTTTTTAAGTTTGGAAAGATTAAATATGACTTCAATGTTAACTGGCAGAGCGCTTCTACAGTTAAATAAAAACGTTCTATTCAGATTTAGTTAGGCTATCCAAATGTTTCTTGGAGTTCTTCATATTACGGAAGATCAAAGGTTTCTCTTCCACATGATTGAGCGCATTAGTTTCAATTCTAGCAACATCATCGAGCAAGGCTTGATGCTCAGAAGATTTTGTACAGATTGGATCAGTATTCGTTGCATCACCTGTCATCATATAGGCCTGACAACGACAGCCACCGAGATCAACTTCTTTTTCGTCACAGCTTCGGCAAGGTTCTTTCATCCAGTCCATACCACGGAATTTATTGAAGTCATTAGAACCATTCCAGATCTGCTCAATACTAAAGTCATTGACACTGGGTAAATCCATACCGGGTAATTGACGTGCAGAATGACAGGGTAGGGCAACGCCATCTGGCGCGATGGTCAGGAAAATATTGCCCCAGCCATTCATACATTTTTTCGGACGACCTTCAAAATAATCAGGCACTACATAAATAATTTTCATTTTATCTTTGTAGCGATCTTGATACTCGTGGGCGATCTTTTCTGCCCGTTCTAGTTGATCTCGTGTTGGTAATAATTGATCGATGTTATGCAATGACCAGCCATAATATTGAGTACTGGCAAGTTCAACATAGTCGGCATCTAAAGAAACAACCATATCTAAAATATCGGTCATCTGATCAATATTCTGACGATGGATGACGATATTCAAGACCATCGGATATTCATACTTTTTCACCAGCCGAGCCATTTCTAGCTTGTGCTCAAACGTTTTCGTACCACCTAGGAAGTTATTGAGCTCTTCGTTACTGGCTTGGAAGCTGATTTGAATATGATCCAGACCGGCTTTCTTAAACGCCTTGATCCGCGCTTCATCCATGCCAACACCAGACGTGATCAGGTTGGAATAAAAACCTAATTGTCGAGCCTCAGCGATGAGTTCTTCTAGATCTTGCCTTATTAAAGGCTCACCACCAGAAAAACCAATCTGAGCAGAGCCCATCTTGCGAGCTTCACGCATGACACGGATCCAATCATCAGTTGAAAGCTCATTTTTGTGAGCTGCAATCTCAACAGGGTTTGAGCAATAAGGACATTGCAACGGACATTTATAGGTAAGCTCAGCTAACAACCACAATGGAGGTGTGACCGTATGACCTGCTTGATTAACTTGTTGTTTTAATCCAGCCATTTTCTTTCGACACCTCTAATAGTTGCAACACGTCATCTTTTAAATCGGCACCTTCAAACTGAGCTTCCAGATCGTTGATGATATCACCGACTGATGCAGCGCCATCGACACGCTTTAAAGTCTCACCTGCACTTTGACTGAGTTTGACCATGCCTTCAGGGTAAAGAATAACGAAAGCATCTTGTACTTCTTCCCACTGCAAACGAAACATAGGTGAGATTGTCGGGATTGACTCTAAACTGATTACATCGCTCATGCTTATTCATCTCCTGCAGGACAATTATGGTAGGGAGGTTTTTTCTCAATATAGGCCATCCACATAGCATCACACATGGTCCAAAGCACATTGAGTTTGAATTGTAGTGTGTTCAACATCTCTTCCTGTTGCTCACGAGTCTTGTAATACTCCAACGTGATCTCTAAGCCACGCTCTACGTCACGGCGAGCTTCTGTGAGACGTTTGTTAAAGTAACGGAAGCCTTTTTCTTGATCGATCCAAGGATATTTATCGGGCCAGTTATCAATACGATCTTTATGAATGGTCGGTGCAAATAGTTCCGTTAATGATGAACTGGCGGCAACCTGCCAAGGCTGTTGTTTAGCAAAATTTATATAGGCATCGATGGCGAATTTCACACCGGGTAATAGATGTTTATGTGTTAATAAATCTTCACGATCAAGGCCAACAGCATCACCGAGTTCTAACCATGCCTCGATCCCACCTTCATCACCTTCGTTGCCATCATGATCAATCATCCGTTGGATCCAGTGACGACGTACATCTCGATCCCAGCAATTGGACATAATCGATGCATCTTTGACTGGAATAGCAACCTGATAATAGAAACGATTAGCAACCCAACCTTGAACAGCTTCTTTGCTTAGCTCACCATTATTCATCATGATATGAAACTCATGATTGCGGTGATAAAAGCGACCTTTTTCTTTAAGCTTTGCCTCAAATTCTTGTTTGGACCAGGGAGTGTTGTCGATCATCTTGTGTTCCTTATAAGTGTAGATCCATGCCGTCATAAGATACTTCGATTTCGGCTTCGTTTAGCTGACGTCGTTCGTCAGAGTCTTCATCAAGAATCGGGTTGGTATTATTGATGTGGATCAGAATTTTTCGAGTCGTTTCGAGTTTTGATAAGGTTTCCTTAATTCCACCTTCATCATTCTGTGATAAATGGCCCATTTCGCTGGCTAACTTATTACTAATGCCTTCATGTGACATTTCATCATTGGTCCAGACGGTCCCATCAACGAGGACAGCATCCGCTTTGTCCATATATTCAAATACCGTTGTATCAATGACGCCTAAACCTGGAGCATAAAACACAGATTTTCCTGTGTTCAAATCTTCGATGAGTAAGCCTATATTGTCACCATCAACCGTATTATGTCGATGAGGAGAGAAGGGTGGGGCCTCACTCTTTAAAGCAACACTGGTAAAACGTAAGCCAGGTGCTTGAGGTATAGTAAAGCTGGTTTCATTAGGCATAACTTCATGCCAATTAACACCACGGAAGTGACCAAGAATGTTGAAGATCGGATAACCTGTCGTCATATCTTCATTTACTTCTTTGGTGCAATAGATATCCCAAGGTTTATCGTGTTCTCTTAGGATCAATAATCCGGTTGTGTGATCTATCTGAGCGTCAGTAATAATGATCGCGCGAACGCCTGTGTCGCGTACTTTCCTCGCCGGCTGTAAGGGAGGGAAAGATTCAAATTGTGCACGGATATCGGGTGATGCGTTGATCAATACCCAGTTTTCACCATCGGCACTAACGGTGATTGATGACTGTGTTCTTGCGACGCACTTAACGTCGCCTGATCTTACTCCACTGCAGTTTTTACAGTTGCAATTCCATTGAGGAAAGCCACCACCGGCACCAGAGCCTAAAATTCGGATATGCATATTATTGTTCTTTATCAAATGTGAGCAATCGAGAGAAGTGTAAGGTCGATTGTAAGTGAAAAGGGAGAAGTAAAGTTCACTTCTCCCAGATATACATCTTAACGATTCATGATGTACATAGTTACTTCAAAACCAAATCGTAGATCTTCGTATGCAGGAGTTTCCCATTTCATGATAATTACCTCCAAAGGTATTATTTAATAGTTAATTGACGTTAGAAATTCTAAGGTCAATTAAGCTAACTGCATGGTTTGCGCCAGTTTACGGATACAGAGGGGTGATGCCTAAAAATAGTAGTAGTTACAGCAAGATAAGGTGATTCGTTGTTGAATGATAGCGATGAGTCATTGCTGAAATGCTTTAAAATGGTTCTCACGTAACCAGTAAAATGGCTGATTATAACCAGATCAGTCTGGCTGAAGCTATTAGTTTTGATAAGGAGCACGGGTTGAGCGCGAAATAAATACTGCTGCAGATCGTTTTGATACGCAGCAGTATTTTTTCACTAAGGTGTTACGATTATTTCCAGCCTTGATGATGCTGTATAATGATCGAGTTATTTTTTTCTATGACGTTTGAACTTGTAACGTCTGCTGCTTGTGATTTACCTGCAACAATAAATGCGATAAGAATGACGATACCGCCTGCCCATTTTGAAGCTGCCATGATGATTACCCCTGAAAAATTGTCTGAGCACTCCATATGCTCACAGATTTTATAGCGGCAGGTGGGAAACATTCTTTAGCGGTGATCCCTTTAATTTCTTCAATGCCTTCTCGCAGAATTTAGCCGTCCTTTTGGATATCATTATTGAGCATTTCTAGAGGAGAGATATGCAAACTTACATCTCATCACGCACTAAATCGTCGGTTGTGGCAAGAAAAACAGTTCGAGTTCTATCAGAACCTGTTGATACAGCGATTAACGTGTCAGAATGTGCCTTGATGGCAGGCCAAGCTGGGGTAGGCTCTGCAAGTTCAGCATTAAATCAAGTAGCAATCTGAAGGGTGGAAGGGGGAAGATTTCAAGTGTCTCAAGATGAAAGTAAAGCGGTAAATATACAGCCGATTGGCGTTGTCAAAAATGATGTGCCGGATGCAGAAGTACCACGGCGTCGAGCAGAAATGATCTCAAAGATCATTATCGATGATCAGTGGGCCGATGCCTTGACAGGTATTGAGGAATATTCTCATCTCTTTGTTTTATTCTGGATGCATAAAAAGCCAGAGATGCCTGTAGAGCAATTGCTTCATCCTCGTGGAGATAAAGATTTACCTCTCTCAGGTGTGCTAGCGACAAGAGTTAGAAACAGACCGAACCCGATCGGCATGGCTGTAGCTGAATTACTCAACCGAAACGGTAATAAGTTGACCGTCAAACGACTTGATGCTTTTGACGGCTCTCCCATTCTGGATCTCAAACCCTACGATGACTATGATGCTGTTAAATCGATACAAGTACCTGAATGGTGGGCTAAACGATGCAGAAAATAACGCATAATATTTTGATTAGTCAGCTATTTCTCCTACTCACGACTCTATTCAGTACGACTGCGAATGCAGTACCTACGGATGGCGAAGCATTTGATAACTGGACCGTGCGTTGTGAACAAAGTGAAGGACGTGAAAGTTGTTTCATCTTCCAAAATTTGGTGCTACAAAATGGTGGGGATAGCATTTTGCACGTGGCGGTGGGTTATTTGCCGGGCAATAAAAAAGAAGCTGTGATCTTAGTTTCTATGCCGTTAGGCATCTCTTTGCCACTCGGTGCAAATATTAAGATCGATGAACAAGAACCAACGAAATTTGAGATCGAGCGATGTGAAACGTCGGGTTGTCGCGGTGGCTTTCGGTTAAAAGACGATATGTTACAGTCATTCAGAATGGGTAAAACTGCGATGGTTACGTTTTATGATGGCCACAGGAAAGCGATTGAAATGCCGTTATCGTTAATCGGATTCTCTGCAGGGATCGATGCACTAGAGCTATAACCACTCAAACTTAAATCATTAGATACTACTAACAAGACGAACGACATGAACTATAAAACTGAAAGCCCCAAAATTGATCCAACTTTATTAAAGAATCCAATTCATTGCTTAGCTTTAGGTTTTGGCACAGGACTTGCTGCAAAAGCACCAGGAACGTTCGGAACATTGGTGGGAATTCCTTTGTACTTGATCATGCAGCCACTGCCACTCGCTGTGTTTTGTTTGATCACAATCGCATTGTTCATTGTAGGCATTTGGATCTGTGACCAGACCGCGAATGAATTAGGCGTACACGATCATCCAGGAATCGTTTGGGATGAAGTTGTCGGCTATCTCATAACCATGATATTCGCACCAGTTGGTTGGTTGTGGATTGTGATTGGATTTATCTTGTTTCGAATATTTGATATATGGAAGCCTTGGCCGATAAGAATGATAGATCAACGTGTTTCAGGTGGTTTTGGCATAATGCTAGACGACGTGATCGCAGGAGTATTCGCTTTAGTTAGCCTATATTTATTGACATTGATTTTTTAGGACACATGCTGAAAACAATAATTTAGGGTAGTGACTGTTTAGTTATGAACTATAGAAATATAAAAAAGAACTTACTGAAATTTGCTTTAGTGAGTCTAATCACGTCGACTTTTATGGTGACAACCACACAAGCTGACGTCTATAAATACACGGATAAAAATGGACATGTGTTCCTAACGGATAGTCCTAATCATAAAGGTTATAAACTGCTGGTTAAAACTTGGAAAGGCTGGCGACCAAAACAACACAGCGGCATAAGTCTGGCGAAGCGACAGAAAAAATATGGCGAAATGATCAAAACAGCCGCTACTAAAAACAAACTCCCACAGGCGTTAGTACATGCTGTGATCACCGCGGAATCTGCCTACAACCCTAAAGTAATCTCCAAAGCTGGAGCGGTAGGTATGATGCAACTGATGCCCGGAACAGCAAAGCGTTATGGTGTGAAAGATAGTAAAGATGCTGAATCGAATATTGGAGGAGGCACAGAATATTTGCGTGACTTACTCGTTATGTTTGATAACGACACGAAGCTAGCGTTGGCTGCATATAATGCAGGTGAGGGGGCGGTCATGAAATACGGTAACAAAATCCCACCTTATAAAGAAACCCAACACTACGTTAAAAAGGTACTTCGATATTATGAGAAATATAGTAAGACGATGTAGTTAATTTATGGTCTAGTTTTTCAACCTTCGAGAGATAATACTCGTAATTTCACCCACACTGATATGTTCTATTTAATTGATATCAGTGGACAGAGATCCACAAAGCAAGTGCACCATTTTGAAAAAAAATAGTTGAACTTGTCTTCTTATTTATTTTGACCAGTTTTGAAGATAAAAGATCTTATTTTGTTTTTTTTCAGACTATAAAAACAAATAACATGAATATGTTAACCGTCATAAATTATAAACGATGGTTGAGTCTAATTGACTTGAAGGCATCATACATAGGAGTATTAAGCCACTTATCAGAAAAGGACTTAAAAGGATTAAGACCATGCCAAAGCCAAGGAAAGCACAGGTATCCATTGAAGACACGCCTTATTACCACATCATTTCTCGCTGTGTACGCAGAACATTCTTATGTGGCGAAGACGACCAAACGGGTAAGAACTACGAACACAGGCGGCAGTGGATAGAAAACAGGATAAGAATACTTTCAAGTGTATTCACAATAGATATTTGCTCTTATGCTGTCATGTCTAATCACTATCACCTTGTCATAAAACTAAACCCAGAAGCGGCAGAAAGCTGGACAGAACAAGAGATCGTCAATCGTTGGACAAGCCTTTTCAAAGGCACCTATCTCATCCAAAAATGGCAAAAGAAAGAACAACAAACAAAAGCAGAACTACAAACGACAAAAGAAACTATTACATCTTATAAAAACCGATTAACCAGTCTTAGTTGGTTCATGAAATGTCTCAATGAACCTATCGCCAGACAAGCTAACAAAGAAGACCAATGCACCGGCCATTTTTGGGAAGCAAGGTTTAAATCTCAACCACTACTAACAGAAGAATCCTTATTAACATGTATGGCCTATGTGGATCTAAATCCAATCAGAGCCTGCATGGCCCAAACTCCAGAGAACTCAGATCATACGAGCATCAAAGAGCGCATAGATCCTATTTTTAATTTACAAGAAGCGGTGCAGCAACAAGGAGCTTACAACAGCTTATTAGATTTCCAACTACCACTAAAACCACTTAAAGAATTTGAGGGGAATTTAAAAAGTGAAGAGCAGATCGGGATATTATTTAGTCTAGAAGAATATCTACAGTTAGTAGATACCACCGGAAGAATAATCAGAGAGGGAAAGAGGGGAGCTATAGCCGAATATCTTCCACCGATATTAGAGCGTTTAAATATCGAGCCAAGTCAATGGTTAGAAAACACCCTTCAGTTTGAAGAACACTATCAGAAACGATTCGCACGTAAACGAAGAATAAAAGAGAAAATAGCCGACACGGGCTAAACCGCAATTCAAGCTCGCCAAAAACACCGGTCAATCAAGCATTGATGCAAAGCATGCCTGTCATAGAGAAAATCAAAGAAAAATGTACGAAATCAAAGAAAAATCAGAAGAACAAAAGAATTTAGAATCAATATGAAACCAAAATGGAATCATGATTTACCTTTCTTTCAAGAGTGCCTGTCTTTAATTCTCGTTCCATCAATTTTTAGATCTCCTAACAAGGTTGAATTGTCATTGACCTTATCGAGAGAAACATTAGCTTCATTTGAAATTATTAATTTGATTTCATCATCCATAATCGAGATTCGTATAACGCCGCGTTCAACGGCATTTTTTGTGGGTTAGCTTTTGTGGCAAGCTGGAGCAAAGCGGAAGCCACAAAAGGTGACACGCAAAAAATGTCTGTTGCAACGCATTGTTATGTGGTTTTGTTAATATATTCATCTATCTTGTTTACAAACGTATCTGCTTTTAATGCGTCTTGGGGTTTACAACCGTATATACGTTTTACGTAATGAGGCTTCATCAATTCTGTAAGTAAGTTTGCTTTTTTATTACCTTTTGAAGAATGCTGATGAATCTGCCCTGTTATGATTAAATCAAATTTTGATTGTCCTTTTTTTAAACACCTTATGTCTTTTTTCTTGATGATTTTATTATTCCAGAACTCTACATCCCATTCCTGAGCTTTTATATTAAACTTACTAAAATGGTTATTAATCGTTTCTTTAAAATTTATTGTGTTTCCTGTTATTCCTCCAATTACAAGGATGTTTAATTTACCGTTTGATTTTAATTTTGAAAAATTATAATAGAAGTCAGTTACTTGGTCTTCTTTTATAATATTGCTAATGGTTATTGATTCGTTACCATTTGCAACGGTGTCAGGTACGCATGAGTCGATTGTTGGTATGTTTTTGGTATATATTTCTTCTTTGAAAAAATCATCATAGACATCACTATTTATATTTATAACAAAGAGCTGACTTCTGCATCTGGTTAATGCCGTGTAAATTATTTCATCTGTTTCATACTTTGTTTTACTATCAATAATTAAGAAAAGTGTATTAATTTCCCAGCCTTTAAAGCTATGTACAGTCGATAACTTTATTCCGCCAGAATTCATCCAGAAATTAAATCTTTTGTTTCTTCTGATTGTTCTTATTTCATTTTCAAGCTGGAGTGCATTTGATTTTTTTTCTTTTAAATATTGATACATCTCATGAGTTTCAAATGTTGTATATGTCTTTTGGTTTGATGCTTTTCTTATTTCAAAGTCCAAGCCCCTTAACAAAATATTGGATTGAGAAAGGATGCATATATCTTGTGGCTGAATGGAGTTTTCTTTAATTTTATCAGTTATAAATCCTGATAAACTGAGAAGCGTGGTCTTATTATCTAGTTTAAAATATTCAATATTTTCTTTATTAAAATCTAATGTATCTTGTTTGGGGGTTGCTTTATCTAACTCGTATTTTTCTGAAAAGAATCTATTCTGAAAGTTTTCTGCAAGTTTTAGAATATTGTTACTTAATCTAAATGATTGCTCTAATTTAGTCCATGCGCCTTTTATTGTAGTGTTTGGTTTTTTATTGTTGTCTAAATCTTTATCGTAAATATTTTGTTTCTCATCTCCAAATACAATAAACTCTCCTCCCTCGACAAGAAAATATTTTTTTATGATTCTAATCCATTCTTCTTGATAGTCTTGTATTTCATCTATGAATATTGATTGGTATTTGTGTATTTTATTTTTAACATTCTCAAATAAATCAAGGTCATCATTTTCTATATCTTTAATATTGTGATTATTTGCTTCTGAGATTATAAATGCATCATAATGAATTATATGAAAATTATTCCAGTGAAACTCTTTTCTAACTCGATTAAGATTGTCATGGATGTAGTTTCTTAACGTTATATTGTAAGTCAATATTAAAACTTTACCGCCGTGCCTGAGATGAGCATTAACTGCTCTTTGAGCTAAAACAAGTGTTTTTCCTGAACCTGCAACCCCTCTTATTTTCTGCTCTTTATTTTCACTCTTTACTAATAGCTCTTGTTTTTTACTTAGTTTAACTTCTTTCGCCTGTTCCAATGTATGAAATGAAGGCGTCAAAACCCGTTTAAACTCTTTATATATTTTATCGCTAAATAATTTATTTTCGTATTTTCTAAGCATAAATCTATGCTTATCTATCTCTTCGACACAAAAATTATCATTTCCAAAAATAGGACAATAATTATTTGTTTTTATTAATTTACTTATAGTAAATGAATTTTCATTATGAAAATAAACAGCCGTTTGCACTATGCCGTAGTATTTTTTATCTTTTATTTTCCCGTGGAGTAATGCTGGCACACTAATATTGTATAAATCATTTTTATACGCTTCTACCTGTTTAATCGGTGATTTTATTGGAATGTTTTCTTTTTTAAAAGCCCAGTTGTCGTTATCATCAATGCGGTAATGCATTAATTTCCAATCTTTAACTTCAATTATTAAAACACCAAAGCTTTTTCTAACTATTACAATATCGGGGATATAGCCATTAATAAAGGGCTGGAAATAAATTTCGTAATCATCTGACAAACCCTTCAGAATTTCCAATGCATATAACTCACCCACTGTTGGGGCTTGTTTTAATTTATTGATGCTTTCAAATTCTGGGAAAAATATAGCCATATTTAATATTTTTCTGATTTGTCTAGTGGTGCTCCATTAGAACTAGTAATTTCAAGAATTTTGCAAACTATAGCGTAAAATTTTGGAAGTATTCCTGGGATGCGTTTACTATCGCCATGATCATTTAATGATCTAATTTCAGAGAAACGACCCCAAAGTGAATTGCTTGTAATATATTCATTTACTTCCCAATGCTTCTCAAGTGATTCTTTTTTATATATTTTTATATATTCCAGCACTTGAGAGGCCTCTTCTGAAGATAGCCCATAATTCGAAATAACCCCTTTCTCTGGCTCTAGTTCAGGATTTATTTGCTCATCTAAGTATTCAGTCTTAAATGGCTTATCCAATCCCTCCTGATCTTGTAGTGATTTTTTTATATCTTTTAACGAATCTAGCCAGCCCATTTTTTATATCCTATTTTTACCACCAAGAATCATCTTTATGAATATACATGCCGTCACTCATATATTGATAATCATCGAGGTTGTCTGGGTTGTCAGTTATTCGTGGACTTCCTATTTCAGATGATATCTTTTTCCATCTTGTGTCATATCCATCAGATGTTAAAGCACGATATGTATGCTTTAAATTTTTTTCTTCATCAAAAAAAACGACTTCTTCTCCGACCGTAGGTGAAGAGCAAAGTTTATACATTTGCTTTCGCCATGTATCTAAACTGTTATCTGAATTCGTCATTTTCATCTCCTTTAGGGCACATAACGCCTGCCGCACAGGCAGACAAATTGTTGTGCTTTTTGTGTAACAGTGGCGAAGCCACACACAAAAAGTGCAGCAATTTGGCTGTCCAGCGAAGCGATTGTGCCGGCACTGGTTATATGCTGAACAATGCATATGAAGAAACACCATTTATAATCATATTTATGAGTATTACAGCATAAAATGCTAAGAATGCTGGGTCTCGCTCAGGTGATGGCCTATTTCTATATTTGAATAGAGAAACGCATAAATGTAAAGCAAAAAACACTGTGGCTGGCGCACTGGTAAATAATACAATTATAGGAATTCCACCATGGCGACCAACAAAGCCAACATCAAAGAAATAGATACCTATACATAACAACAAAGATATGATGCTTAGTGCTGCATAAACTTTGGTTAGTAATTTAATGAGTCAGATTCCCGTGACATATAACGCTTAGGGTGTGGGGCATGAGACGCGCAGCGGTGAAATGTCCCGCACGACCCAATTGTTATGCACGGGTAAGTAACTCGTATTGTTCAATTGGAAACTCATGCTCAGCCCATTTTTCGTTGTAGCCTTTAAGGCCATATTTTGAATAAAGATGCTTTAAAACTTTAGTTATTTCATTACTAATTTGTGCGGTAGTAGATTGTCCTTTTAAGATAACTTCAAAATCGTTCTCTGGGTGTAGTCCCCAGCTTACCCAGTCTTCGTACCAACGCAGCTCATACTCAACAACTTCGGATATGTTGTTTACTACTAATAGGTGTTCGCCTGGTTCATCCATGAATAATGCCACAGCTTTTTTATCGCCATTGCTTAGAGAAATAGCCATTTTTGATAAATCTAGCAGGGTGTCATGTAAGTACGAGATTTCAATTTTTACATTAGAATTCTTTTGGAACGATACTTCCGCCCATCCTGTTCCAGTAAGTTCGTAATTTAGTTCGAAGTCATTCATCTTTAGAGTGCATAACAGTTTTATTCACCGACACTATGTCGGCTATCACCTTGTCGGTCTATTGCGTTTTCAAGATAAAAACCGACATCTAATAAATAATTGTAATTCAACAACATAAGCTTGAACCTTTAAATAAACAAGTGCAATAGTCCGACATGGTATCGGTCTATTTTTTAATGTTTTTTGTAAATATATAGTTGACTGAACTTACACTAA